>JRYG01000514.1_pt1 | contig 140845 bp, 120 predicted proteins | sample 235341 | NCBI WGS metagenome assembly JRYG01 (sample SAMN03074218, study PRJNA261478) | activated sludge metagenome | biome: Wastewater Treatment Plant; feature: Wastewater; material: Activated sludge; isolation source: activated biomass of a wastewater treatment plant treating hydrocarbon... ...
GACCCTGCCCTTCAACGGCTACGGGGAACAGGTGGGCCGGCTATACTCGGGCATGGACCTGAAAAAGTTCTTCTGACATGGCCTGGAACCCGAACTCGCGCCAACTGGCGGCCGTCAAGGCCGCCGTTTTCGCCGCCGCCCTGCTGCCCCTCGGCCGCCTGGCCGTAGCCGCCTACCAGGGCGACTTCGGCCCCAACCCGGTGGAATTCGTGCAGCGCTTCACCGGCACCTGGACCTTCAATTTTCTTCTGGCCACCCTGGCCGTCTCGCCGCTGCGCGCCCTCACCCAGTCCCACTGGCTGCTGCGCCTGCGCCGCATGCTGGGCCTGTTCACCTTCTTCTACGGTTGCCTGCATTTCCTGAGCTTCATCGGCTTCGACCACAGCTTCGACATCGGGGAAATCGCCGCCGACGTGATCAAACGCCCCTTCGTCACGGTCGGTTTCAGCGCCCTGGCACTGATGCTGCCCCTGGCCCTCACCTCCAACCAGTTCGCCATCCGCCGCCTGGGCGGCAAGCGCTGGCAGGAGCTCCACCGCAGCATCTATCTCATCGCCATCCTGGCGACCCTGCATTATTTCTGGCTGGTGAAGGCCACGGCCATCCTCTGGCCCATCGCCTATGGCCTGATGGTGGCCATGCTCCTCGGCTGGCGGATCAAGGACCGCATTCGCCGCCACGGCCCCTTCCCCGCCCCCCGGCCAGCGGCGGTGCAGCCGATACGCTTCGTCGAGCGCCGGCCCGAGTAGTCACGAGCGGGAGCGGTGCCCGGGCTCGAAGCGGACGATGGCCCGGCCGTCCGGCGCCTGTCGGGGAGCGGCCTTCCAGGCATGGCCATAGACCACCTCGAAGGTGGCCGGCAGTTTGCCCTCGACGCGGCGGGCCTCGTAGGCGGCCCGCGCCGCGGCCCAGGCTGCCTTTCCGGTCAGGCCATGGCGACGGGCCTTCATGGCGCAGCTCGATCCCGCCGCCCGCAGTTCGGCGAGCATGGCATCGAAGGAGTCGTAAGTGAGCCTGACCACCTCCATGTCCATGACCGGATCGGCAAAGCCCGTGGCCACCAGCATGTCCCCCAGGTCGTGCATGTCGATGGTGCGCTGGGTATGGGCGTAGCCGTCGGCGAAGGCGGTACGCAACTCCTTGAAGGTGTCTGGCCCCAGGGTCGAGAACATGAGCAGGCCGCCCACCTCCAGGACACGATGGGCCTCGGCCAGAAGCGGCAGGGGGTCATCGAGCCAGTGGAGCAGCAGGTTGGACCACACCAGCCCGGCACAGGCGGGGCGCAAGGGCAGGCGCAGGGCGTCGGCGGCGACGAAGGCGGGACCGGCCTCGCGGCCAAATTTCAGCCAGCGGGGCCAGGGCGAACGGGCGGTGGCGAGCCCCGCCAGCATTTCCGGCACCAGGTCGACGCCAACGGCCAGGGCGTCCGGATAACGGGCCCGCAGCCCCGGCAGGCTGGCGCCCCGGCTGCAACCGAGGTCGACGATACGACGGGGCTCGATGCGCACGTAGTCGAGGCGCTCCTGCATGCGCCGATCGATTTCCCGGGCGAAGAAATCGGCCTGGCCGTAGCCGGCGGCAGCCCGGGCAAAGCGCCGCCGGACCTGGGCGGGATCGATGAAACCGCCGGTCACACCGCGGTCAGGCCGAGGCGGGCGAAGAGTGCATCGTCGTCGCTGGTGTCCGGATTACCGGTGGTCAGCAGGTGGTCGCCGTAGAACATCGAATTGGCGCCGGCCAGGAAGCACAGGGCCTGTAGTTCGTCGCTCATTTCCTGGCGCCCGGCGGACAGGCGCACCCAGGAGGTGGGCATGGCGATGCGGGCAGCGGCGATGGTGCGAACGAACTCGAAGGGATCGAGGGGCGGCACGTCGGCCAGGGGCGTCCCTGGAATGGGAACGAGGTTGTTGATAGGCACCGATTCCGGCGCCTTGGGCAGGTTGGCCAGTTGCACGATCATGGCGGCGCGGTTCCGGCGCGATTCGCCCATGCCGATGATGCCGCCGGAGCACACGCTGATGCCAGCGTCCCGTACCTGGCTCAGGGTATCGAGGCGGTCGTCGTGGCTATGGGACTTGATGACCTGGCCGTAGAAATCCTTGTCGGTATCGACGTTGTGGTTGTAATAGTCGAGGCCGGCTTCCTTGAGCTTCTCGGCCTGGCCTTCCTTGAGCATGCCGAGGGTGACGCAGGTCTGCAGGCCGAGGGCCTTCACTTCCCGGACCATTTCGAGGACGTGGTCGAGATCCTTGTCCTTGGGGCCGCGCCAGGCGGCGCCCATGCAGAAGCGTGAGGCGCCCTTGTCCTTGGCCACCTTGGCGGCGGAGACGACTTCCTCTACTTCCAGGAGGCGCTCGCGCTCGGTGCCGGTCTTGTGCCGGGCCGACTGGGAACAGTAACCGCAATCCTCCGAGCAGCCGCCGGTCTTCACCGACAACAGGGTGGAACGCTGGACGGCATTGGGGTCGAAGTGCTGGCGATGCATCCCCTGGGCGCGCCAGATGAGATCCATGAGGGGCATCTCGTAAAGCGCCAGGATTTCCTCGACGGTCCACAGGTGGCGGTCGGGGGCGGCGTCCGGCGTGGGGACGGCGGCGAGGGAAGAAGCGTGCATAGGTGAAACCTTCAGCAAAACAGAGGGATAATGCGCCCGATCCGCTTGGCGGACTGAACGGTAATTATGAATTATCGACGAGGCGCAGATTCAATGTCAATTTTACCCCAAGGGGCGGCAGGTGCCCTGGCCGGCATCGGCCGTCCCATGAGCGCAGCCCTGCTGCCCGGTTCCTGCGTGCTCTGCGGGGCCGACAGCGGAGCGGCAGCCCTGTGCCCGCCCTGTCTGGGCGATTTGCCGTCCCTGCCGGCGGCCCGCTGCCCCCAGTGCGCCGAGGCCACCACCCATGGCGAGCGCTGCGGGCGCTGTCTGGCGCATCCACCGGCCTTCGACGGAACCCTTGCCCTCTACCGCTATGCCTTTCCCCTGGATCGCCTGGTGCATGCCCTCAAGTACGGGCACCAGTTGGCCCTCGCCCGCTGCTTCGGCCAAGCCCTGGCGGCAGCGTTGCCGGCGGAGCCGTTCGACCGCGTGGTGCCGCTGCCCCTCCATCCTGAGCGCCTCCGGGAAAGAGGCTTCAACCAGGCAGGCGAAATCGCCCGGTGCCTGGCCCGGGCCGCGCGCCGGGGCAGCGACCCGGACTGCCTGGAACGCCTGCGGGCGACGCCGCCCCAGGCGAGCCTCCCTCTCGCCGAACGGGCCGCCAACGTACGCCGGGCCTTCGGCTGCCGCCGCGACCTCACGGACGAATCCATCCTGCTGGTGGATGACGTGATGACCAGCGGCGCCACCCTCGACGAAGCCGCCCGCACCCTCAAGCTGCATGGGGCGGCGACGGTGTGGGTGGCGGTGATCGGCCGGGCCCTGCGCTCCGGCTGAAAGGCGGCTCAGCGGGTGCGGTGCTCGGCGAGGCTGGTCAGTTCCGGCCCCAGATTGCCGGCCGCCAGCGCCTTGCGGAATGCTTCCCTGGCCTCGCCGCCCTGGCCGTCGGCCTCCAGGGCCAGGGCCAGCCCCAGCCACCAGCGTCCGTCCGCCGGCGCCAGCCGGATGGCGTTCTGGTACGCGGCGGCGGCCTCCCGGTACTGCCCCAGGCGATGCTGGACATGGCCGAAGAAACCCTGGTAGTCGGCGCTGCGGCTTGCGAATGAAGCGGAACGCGCCAGGGTGCGGCCGGCAGCGGCGAGATCGTTGCGCTCCACCTGCAGGCGCGCCAGGTTCATGGCCCAGCCGATCTGGGCCGGCAACAGCTCGACGCCTTCCCGCAGAGTGCTTTCGGCCTCGTCGAGCCGGTGGCCGTCCACCTGGCTGCGCACCAGGGCCTGGCGTGCCTGCAGGTGCGTCGGATCCTGGCGCAGGGCGCTGGCCAGGGCGTCCGCCGCTTCGGCAGCACGGCCGCCTGCCAAAGCCGCCTGGGCGCGGCGGAAGTCCGCCTCGGCCCGCTCCCGCGGCGTGGCGACGCTGACCGACTTTTCGATGACGGCGTCGGCCGCAGTCTCCGCCGCAACCGGTTTGCCCGGCGTCGCCACGACCGGGCGGGCCGACGCCGGCTTTTCCGAAACCGCCGGTACCGCAACAGCGATGGGCGCGGGCGCCGCCAGTGCCGGCTGGACTGCCGCGGACGGTGGCACGGTGGCCGCCGCCGGAGTCGCCGCCAGGCCGTTGGGAACGCTCTGCAACGCCAGAGTGAGGCGGAGGGCCTCATCCGGCTGGGGTGCTTCCGCCTCCCTCGGCAGCAGGGCTTCTGGCGGCAGGGCTGGCATGGGTGGGAGGGGTGTCACCGCCACCGGTGGCGGGCTCGGCGGAGGCGTCACCACGGCTTGCGATCGTGCCGCCGGACCGGGGCCGTAAAGCGCCCAGCCAGCGACGGCTACGCCGCCCAGTACCGCGACTGCCAAGGCTACCGGCCAGACCGGGCGCGGCGAACGGAGCTCGGGCAGGGGGCGGATATCGCGCTGCAGGCCAGCACGCCCCAAATCGTCGGCACGGCGTTCCTCCAGGTCCCGCAGCATCTGATTGATCAGGCTCATCTCACCACCATCCAGGCGCCGTGGCGCCTTCCGTGTCCGCCGCCGCCCGCCGCACATGGCCGGCCTTGACTACGCGCCGGCCTTCGCCGAAGACGGCGAGCAGCGACTTGTGGGCGAGGATGTTGAGGAGGCGGGGCGTTCCCCGGCTGGCGCGGTGCAGGGCGCGCACCGCGCCGTTGGCGAAGATGCCGTCACCCCGGTAACCGGCCACCCGCAGCCGGTGGTCCAGGTAGTTCTCGGTCTCCTGGCGCGCCAGCCCCTGCAGGCGATAGTGGAAGGCGATGCGCTGGCGCAACTGGCGGACCGAGGGCTGGGCCAGCTTTTCATCCAGCTCCGGCTGGCCAAAGAGGACGATCTGCAGGAGCTTGCGCTTTTCCGTCTCCAGGTTGGACAGCAGGCGCAGGGCTTCGAGGGTTTCCAGGGGCATGGCCTGGGCTTCGTCGATGCACAGCACTACCGGCCGGTTGAGGGCGGCGTAGCCCATCAGGGCCCGGTTGAGGCTTTGCAGCAGGTGGTAGTCGTCGGCGCCGGTATCCACCGGCAGTTGCAGTTCCTCGGCCAGGGCCAGCATGAGGGTGCGGGGCGCCAGGTAGGGGTTGGGCAGGTAGGCGGAGATGACTTCCTTGGGCAGGGCCTGCAGCAGCCGGCGGCAGAGAAGGGTCTTGCCGGTACCCACCTCGCCGGCGATCTTGATGAAGCCCTCGCCGCCGTTGATGGCCACCAGCAGCGTGTTGAGGGCTTCCTGGTGGCTGCGGGTACCGAAGATGAAACTGGTGTCCGGCGTGATGCCGAAGGGCGGCTCGGTAAGCCCGAAATGTTCGAGGTACACCCCGGCCCCTTCTTACTGGCCCTGGAACTGGATGCGGCGCGGATCGAGGGCCTGCAGGCGGTCCTGGGTATCGGCCAGGTCCTGGCGCCAGGCGCTGTCGCCGGCGATGACCGTGGGCTTGATGAGGATCACCAGCTCGCGCTTGGTCTGGCTGGCCCCGGTCTGGCCGAAGAGCATGCCGAGGCCCGGGGCGCGGCTGATGCCGGGCAGGCCGTTGCGGTTGTTGCTCTGCTCCTGGCTCATCAGGCCGCCGATGGCGACGATGCTCCCGTCCTGGACGCGGACGATGCTGTCGGTTTCGTTGATGCTGCTGGAAGCCAGCGGCAGGGTGAAGGTGCCGAGGCTGCCCAGGTCCACCTGCTTGGTTTTCTCCTCGACCAGGGTCACCGCCGGGTGGACGTGGAGGATGATGTTGCCCTCGTCGTCGATCTGCGGCGTCACGTCGAGGGAAATGCCGGAGAAGAAGGGCTGCAGGGTGATGTTGGGGGTGACCACGTTGCCGGTGCCGCTGGTGGTGGTGGTGGTGCTGACGCCGGTGACGAAGTAGTCGTCGGCGCCCACCTTGAGCACGGCTTTCTGGTTGTTGATGGTGGCGATGCGGGGGCTGGAGAGCACCTGCACGTTGCCCTGGCTTTCGAGGAAGGAGAGCAGCGCGGCGAAATCGGCGGAGCGGAAGGCCAGCCCGAAGAAGCCCTTGCCCAAGGCGGTGGTGGTGATGGCGCCGGCGGCGCCGGGCAGCGCCGAGACGCCGGTGCCGCCGGCGCTGTTGATGCCGGTGGCGGAACCGGTGAGGGTGCCGGTGGTGCCGAGGGTGGTGCCCGGCGCCATGACGCCGACACCCCAGCGCTGGTCGTGGCCGGTGAACTTGGCCCAGTTGATGCCGGTCTGGAAGGAATCGGACAGGCGCACCTCCAGGATCTTGGCTTCCAGCATGACCTGGCGCTCGACCACCAGTTGCGTCGCCTTGAGGTAATTTTCCACCGCCCGCAGTTCGGCCGGCAGGGCCTTGACCAGAACCACGCCGGAAACCGGGTTGAGGATGACGCTGCGCCCCTCTTGGTTGCCGACGATGGTGCCGAGGGCGTTGCCCAGATCCTTCCAGAAATCGTTGTCCGAAATGGTCTGCACCCGGCTGCTGTCGGATTGGCGCACCGTGCCGCCGGTGGGCGTGCTGCCCGGGCTCTGGGAGGAAGTGGTGGTGCCGCCGGCGGCGCCGGAGGAGGAACCGCTGGGATTGACCACGCTGGGCGCACTGGAGGTGACCCGGGTATCGCTCGTGCCCTGGCGCCGGCTGGCCAGGTAGTTGATCTGGTAGATGCGGGACTGCAGGGCGTTGGACTGGATCATGATGCGCGACCCCTGGACCCGGTATTCGTAGCCGTAGAGTTCGCGGATGGTGTCGAGGGCTTCCCGCACCGTGACGTTCTTGAGGTTGAGGGTGAGATTGCCGGTGAGGTCCGGGGCGAAGACCATGCTGTACTTGGTGCCCGAGACGATGGCCATGAACACCTGGCTGGCCGGGGCGTTATTGACCGCCAGATTGAAGCGGGGCTCGGGGGTCGGCGCCACCGGGGCGTCCAGTTGCAGGGGCGGCATCATGGCCTTGCCCACGGCATCGCTGCCCGGCGCCGCCTTGGGCTTGCTGGCCGCCGCCTGCGCCAGCTCCTGGCTGATGCGGTCGAAGGTTTCGCCCGGCCGCGATACCGGGGCGCTGCAGGCGGTGAGTACGAAGGCCGCCGCCGCGGCCAGGCAAACAGTTTTCATGGCGTTTCCCTCTTGCGCCCCGCGGGCGCTCTGCCTTTCTTGTCCCGGACCACTTCCTTGGTCACGTCGGGCGTGAGCAGCAGGCGCTGCCTTCCCTGGGGGCCGTCGAGGACGACCTCGCCCTCGCTCACCGCCACCAGGCGGCTGTCGCCCCACATTTCCCCCAGGCGCACCGTGCGCCCGCTGATCACTGCCGCCGGCCGGCCCTGGCGGGGCAGCATGACCGATTGCAGGCGCGGCCCGGTGTCGGCCACGGCTTCCCCCGGCACCGCTTCGACGAAGCCCGCCGGCGGCCGCGTCGGGTCGTTGAGCACCTGCCCGGCGGCGGCGCCGGCGATTCCCCAGAGCAGGGGCAGAATCCAGGTCAGATTGCGAGCCATGCCTTGTCCGAACTCAATGTATAGATGACGACGGAAAGGACGTCGCGGGGATGCTCCTCGGCGTCGAGCCGCGCCTCGCCCCACAGCAGCCCGGGCTGGGCCCTCTCCAGGTCGGCCACGTAGGCCAGCAGGTCGGCGAAGCTCCCTTCCAGGCGGATTTCCACGCCGTGACGGTAGAGGCCGAAAGCGGACACCGGCACCTTGATCGCCTCGTCCCGGGCGTCGCCGCCAAGCACGCCGGCAGGCTTGAGGGTCTTCAGGCTGACCAGGCGCAGCGCCGGGTGGCGGGCGAGCACCGCTTCCAGCACCCGGGGCATCCGCTCCGGCGGCACCAGGCCGCTCTCGGCGGTTTTCAGGCGCTGCTCGGCCTCCTGCAACGAAGCCTCCAGTTCGGCGATGCGGCGCTTGGCCCCGGCATCGGGATCGGCGCGGAATTGCGGTTCCAGGGCGGCGATCTGCCCCTCCAGCGCCAGGGCTTCCGCAGTCTGGCGCTCGATGTTCTGGCCCAGGCTGCGGTTGCGCGCCAGCCCCGGATCGATGAACAGGGTGAATCCCACAAGCAGGATGCCGCCGACGACGGCGGCAGCCACCAGCCGCCGCTCCCGCAACGACAGGGCGTCGAAGCGCGTGGCCAGGCGGGTCCATTGCTGCTTCACGGGCGCGCCTCCGGACGGCCGGTGTCCTTGGGGGCCCCTGCCCGCAGCGCGAATTCGACGTAGGGCGGCAGCAGGCGCACCGGCCCGGGCTTGGCCGCCGCGTCGGGCTTGCCGGCGGGACGGGCGTCGACGCCGCGCATGTCCAGGGCGTCGAAGCGGCGGCCGTGGAAGGCCGGCTCGGCGTTGAGGCGGCGGATGTAGGCCGGCAGCAACGACGGGTCGAGCATGCGGCCGCGGATCTCCATGTCCTCGCCGCCGACGGCGAAGCCGGTGAGCCAGAGCCCGTCCATGGACTGCCGGGCAAGGCCGCGCATGGCCTCGGAGAAGCGGGCGCCCTCCTTCCGATCCAGGTGGCGCAGGGCCTCCTGGCGCAATTGCACCGCCGCCGCAAGGTTTTCCGCCCGCTGCGCCAGGGCCGGGTCCGGCTTGCGCTCGCCCAAACCCTTGGTCATGGCCTGCAGGCGCTCCTGGGCCGTGCGCAGGCGCACGCCGGCCTCGGCCTCGGCGGCCTGCAGGGAGCGCTGCCGGGCCCCCAGCCCGATGCTGGCGATAACCACCAGACCCAGGCAGGCCAGGGCCGCCATCGCCACCACGTTGGCGCGCAGCCAGTCTTGGCGCTGGCGCAGGGCCGGGTTGAGAAGGTTGATCTGCTGGCTCATGCCTGGTCCCGCAGGGCGGCCCCCAGGACCGGCAGGCACTGGGCCTGGCGCTGGGGGTTGCGCAGCTCGGGCAAGCCCGGGAAATCGACCACGTCGGCCAGATCCATGAGCTGGACGGGCACGTAGAGGTTCTCGGCGAGGCTGGGCTGCAGGCCGTCGACGGCCTCGGAGCACGCCACCACCAGCCGCGCCACGGAAATGAAGCTGAACTGGCGGTCGAAGGTGTCGAGGGAACGCTGCAGTTCGAGGGCGATGCGCTCCACCAGGGCCCGCTGGCGCTCACCGTCGGCGTCGGCCAGTTGCCGGGCGCCGATGTCGATGTGGCGGAAGGCGTACAGTTCGCCGCGATGGGTGAGGGTCAGCAGCCCCCCCTGCTCGCCCAGGGAGAGGAAGGCGAGGCCGCGGTTGGGTTCTTCGAAGAGGGCGGCGACGTTGCGCTGGGCCAGCTCGGGCAGGTCGATGGCCTCCAGCGCGATCCGGGCGTCGTCGAAGGCCTTCATGGCCGCCGCCACGGCATCGCCGCCGGCCGCCGCCACGAAGAGGCCGGTGGCACGGCCGCCGGCAGCGCCACCGCCCGGGATTTCCAGGATGTCGATGCTGGCCCGTTCCACCGGGAAATCGACCATGTCCTTCAGGCGCCAGCGCAGGGCCGCCTTGCGCTCGTCCTCGGGGACGTCCGGGGCTTCGAGCTGGAGGAGCTGGTACTGCCCGGGGGCGAGGAGCGTGGTGCAGCGGTGGCCCTTGAGCTTGCGGGCGGCCCGCAGGCGCTCCAGGGCTTCGCCGATGCCGCCCTCGATCTGGAAGGATTCGGCCAGGCGGATTTCCGGGCGGCACCCGACCGCCCGCACCACGTGGGCCAAGTCAAGGCGGCGGCCCTGGGGAACGACCCCCATCCACCCGGCTTCCTTGCTGGCAACCCGCCTCCCTAACATTCGCCCCTCTACTAAAGTATTTTAAGAAGGATAACCGCTAACATACTATTTAACAATGGAAAATTTTATTTTCCGGCAAATTTTCCAGCGTCATCGCGTCAGAAGTTCTCCCGGCTGTGGATGATCGGCGACCGGGGCCCGCAGGTGCCGAAGCAGGCCCGGCCGTTGCCGGTGGTGGTCAGCCAGGTGGGCGCGCCGCTGCCGCCGCCGACGAGGTTGGCGATGATCACGTCGAGGTAGCCGAAATTCCCCGCCCCCGGCCCCTGGGCGGCGCTGGCGGGATTCCTCAGGACGAGCCGCACGTCGCCAGCGGTGACGGCCTGGCGCGCCGCCGCCGTGCTGCCGTTGATCTGGGCCACCACCTCCCCGGCTGCGAGAGCGTTGCGGGCGCTGGCGGCATAGAAGAGGAGCCCGCCGTTGCCGGCGGTGGGGACGTTGAGGGCGGTGCAACTGTCGGCCGTATTCTGGCGCCAGGCGTTGGCCAGCCAGAACTGGGTCTGGGCCGGCACCGTCAGGGGCAGGAATTCCGAGCCGTAGGCGTTGCCCAGCCACAGGCGGCCGCTTTCGACCGTCAGGGTGCCGTCGGTGCCGCCGTGGGTGGCCTTGGTCGGCAGGGTGTCGCTGTCTTCGGCATGGACGGCGATGGCGGCCGGGTTGGAGGGCTCGGTGGTGAAGCGGAAGGAAATGGGGGATGGATTGGCGGTGGCGGTGTTGGACACGGTCCCGACGCCGCTGGCGAACTGGGCGGCGGGCACGGCGCCGGTGCCGCCGGCGGTGCTGCCCACGTAGAGACTGCCGGCCGCGCCGTTCTCCTCGGTCAGGTTCACCGCCCGGGCGAAACCGGCAGTGCCGTCGTAGTTCCGGGTGGTGCCGGCGGTGGGGGTGACGGCATTCCTGGCCGTCACCTGCACGGTGAAGGGCTGGCGGGAATAGGCAAAGCCGGTGCAGCCGGCGGCGGGGGTGACGACGGTGTCGAAGTGATGGGGGTAAAAACGGCCGACCCAGTCGCTGGTGCCGCGCACGCTTCCCGCGCCGAAGTAGTCGGAAAGGGTGACGGTGGCCTTGAAGGCGCCCACTTCGTCCCAGCGCACCCCGGCGGCGGTGCTGGTGGTGCCGTTGGCGAAGACCGGGGCGGTGACGGTCACCGGCGCCGGTACGCTGACCGTGGGAGTGGCGTTGCCGGCGCCGATGGAGAAGGCGAAGGTGCCGCCGCCGTGGCGGGTATCGGTGGGGGCGGTCGATTCGTTGCCGAAGTTGAAGGTCTTGGCCGGGGTGGCGCAGGCGTTCATGGCGTCCATGGTCACCGCCAGGGTGTCGCCGGCCGGGGCGAAGCCCGCCGTCGCCAGGGTGGGCGTGCCGGAAGACGGCCAGGCGATGGGGTTGGCGGTGCCGGAGGAATTCTTCACCGAGGTGATGGTGAACGACGCCGGCGCCACGGCGAAGGCGTTGGTGACGCCGTTCATGTGGTTGCTGGGGGCCCCGCCGGGGTTATAGCTGGCCCACAACTGGACCTGGCCGGCATCCGGGTAGTTGATGACCACCGGCGCCATGGCGTTGCTGCCGAAGGTGAGCGTCACCGGCTGGTAGTCGCCGCTGTTGGGGCGGCCGGCCACATTGGGTGCGAGGCCCACGGCGGTGCCGTTGACGGTGGCGTTGGTGCCGCCGACGCAGGTGGCGGGATTGACGCACTGCATGGAGAAGTTCACCGCCACCGACTGGCCGTTGCGGAAATCCTGGTTGGCGGCGGTGCAGGTGAAGTTGCTCTGGTCGCTCTTCCAGGCCTGCAGGTAGAGGGTCTGCGCCGTCTGGCTGGGCGGCCCGGCATAGCTCGCGTTGGAATTGACGCAGGCCACCTTGCTGCTGACGGTGGCCGCCGCCATGGAGGCGGTGACGAACTTGAAGCCCTCGTGGGAAAAGGTGACGTTGCCGCTGCCCGTGGCCGGGCTGGCCAGGGCGGTGAGGGTGGCCGTCTCCGCCCAGCGGGTGTTGAAGAGCAGGGTGGCGTTGGTCTCGTTGTTGAAGGTGTAGGTGGCGGCACCGCTGTCGGCGGCCCCGGCGGCGAACACCCCGGAGGCCGAGCCGCGCTGCCAGTTGCCGTGGCCGGTGGCGTTGGAAAGGCTGACCGTGGTGCTGGTCTGCACCGCCCCGCCGATGCTGTCCCGGGCGTAGATGTTGACGCTGACCCACTCGCAGGTGAGCGCCGCCGCCGGGGTGACGGTGACGTCGAAATGGTCCAGGGACGAGCAGCCGCTGCGCAGCACCATGTCCTTGAGGGCCTGCACGTGGCTCATGTCGAAGGGGTAGATCTTCATCTCGTCGAAATAGCCGTTGGCCGAGTTCGGCGTGCCGCCGCTGGGGGTGACGCCGGAGGTCCGGTTGTCGCCCAGGTAGGCGTTGGTCACCGCCCCCGGCGAGCCGTTGGTGGTGCCGCGCCAGACGTTCTGCAGGACGCCGTTGACGTAGATGCGCAGCACCGTCTGGCTGGTGCCGGCCTGCATGTACCAGCTCACCGCGATGTGCTTCCAGCTCCCCGAGCCGATGGCGGCGGCGGTGGTGGTCGCCGTCACCGTGGCGCCCGTGCTGTCGGACACCACCAGCTTCAACTGCTGGCCGGCCGTCTTCATCAGGTAGAAGGGCCGATTGGCCACCGTGCTGGCGTCGAAGAGCATGGCGTCGGTGTTGGCGCCCGGGTAGTACCAGAAGCTGACCGATCCCTTGCTGGCCGGCGTCCACGGGATGGAGACCGCGTCCTGGGTCGTGTTGCTGGTGTTGGACGGGAACTGCGCCGAGCGGCAGACCTTGATCTGGGTGTTCGACGACTGGGCGGTGCCGATGGCGGTGCCATGGAGGCCGTTGCCCGAGGCGTCGCGCACGTCGGTGTTGGGGGAAGCCCGCCAGGTGGCCTCGTCGAAATAGTATTCGGCGGTCTTGGGCTGGGCCTGGTCGGCCCGGTACCACTTGATGGCGGTGCCGTTGGTGGCGTCGATGAAGGTCTGCTTGAAGGAATACTGGGTGTAGTCGGTACTGCTCACCTGGACGCCGACGGTCCCCTCGGAGCCGTCGGAAGCCCCCACCGTGTACTGGTATTTGAAGGTATCGTCCTCGTTGAGGACCACCTGGAAGGAATAGCGCCGGGACACGTTGCCGTAGAGGGCGACGTTGTTCCAGGTGATGACGAACTGGCGGTTGGGCGCCGTGCCCAGCAGTTCGTACTGGACCAGGGCACCGGAGACGTTGGGCGCCGTATTGATGTCCACCCAGTACACCGCCAGCAGGTTCTGGGGCACCGCCCGGGGGCAACTGCCGCTGGCGGAGGGCAATCCGGCCGGCAGGGCGGTGTTGGTGTAGGTACGGTGGATGCCGGCGTCGGCGCCGAACTGGATCATGCCGTTGGACATGATGCGCACCTGGGTATAGGTGGTGCCGGCGAAATCGAAGGTGAAGCCGCCGGGGAAATTGACCACCGCCCGCACGTCGTCGCCGTTGGGGTAGCTGGTGCAGGTGTTGTCCCAGGTGACGGTGGTGGCCGCCGCCGACGGCGCCAGCCAGTTGAAGGTATCGGTCTGGTAGGCGTAGGTCTGGGCCTGGGCGAGGCCGGCCGCCAGCGCCAGCCAGAGGACCACCAGCCCCTTGACGATATGCGTGATGCCATGCCGGGTCATAGTTGCCCTCTCAGAAGGTACAGTCGAACGGCGCCACGGTGCTCGCCGAATCCCGGCACACCTCCACCGTCACCGTGAGTCGGCGCGACACCCCGCCGCCGGGGCCGGCACCGGTGGCCGTGGCGATGATACGGAAGAGGCGCAGGTTTTTCGTGCCTTCCTGGAAATCCCCGGCGCCGGGGAACACCTCGCAGGTGACGGCCACCGCGAACCCCAGGATGGCGAGGTTGGTCGGCGACGCGAAACAGCTGGGCAGGGGCGACGCCGCCGTGGCCGGGGGGCCGTTGGCGGGGTTGTTGGCCACCTGCCAGAGCCCCCATTCCACGCCCCCCCGGGCCGCCTGGTAGGCCCGGCTGCCCTGCACGTCCAGGGTCGAGGTGGTGTTGCTGGTGGTGGTCAGGCTGACCATGGCGGCGGCGATGGCGGCGAAGAGCAGCAGGAAGAAGATCGCCGCGATGATGGAGACGCCGCGCTGGCGCCGGGAGGAGGTGGCCCGCGGATTCATGGCGCGTTGAGGACTTCCACCTGGTGCATGAGGGTCACCGCCTCGCCGTTGGCGGACAGGGTCAGGCTGATGGACACCAGGCCGTTGCGGGCCAGGGCGCCGGCGACGTAATTGAGGTTGCAGGCGGCCAGGTTATCCACCAGCACCGCCGTCTGCACGGCGGCGCAGGCCCCATGCACGGGCAGGGCGGCGAAGCCCCCGGTGGGCTGGACGGCCTGGAAGTCGTAGCACCAGCGGCGCAGCAACTGGGTCGCCGTGCACTCGTAGGTCACCGGCCCGCCGACGATCTGGAAGCGCCGCCGGGGGGAACCGAAGGGAAACTGTCCGCCGGCGAAGCCCAGGGCCGAGAGGCCGGCGCCGGTGGTGGTGAGCGCCCGGGAACTGGTGCCGGCGTAGACGTCGGACCCCGGCTGGCCCAGGTTGTAGATCACCAGCCGATCCCCGGCGGCAGCGGTGACCGTGGGGCCGAGGACGTCGAAGGTGGTGTCGGCGGCGTTGCTCAGGTCGAGGGGATTGCCGGTGCCCGCCGGCGTCAGTTCGCCCCGGTAGCGGCCGCCGTCGCGGACCGGCACGAATTCCAGGAACTGGTTGCCGCCGGCGGAGCGGACGCTGTTGGGCAGGGCCCCCTGCACTTCCCGGCCGATGCGGCGGAGCGCGGTATCGGCGGCGTCGGTGAGGGCGGCGCGGTTGGCCACGTCGAAATAGGCGTCGATCTGGCGGCGGCCGAAGAGGCTCACCAGGGCCACCAGCACGCCGGTGACGGCGATGACCACGATCATCTCCACCAGGGTGACGCCGCTGCCGCGGCGGCGGTCAATAACGGGGCGCATAGCGGAAACGCAGGCCGGTCAGGGTGAAGGACTCGGTGCCGCGGGTCACCGTGACAGCCACCTGGAGGGCGTCGTTGGCCGGCACGCCGAAGGTGCCGCCGACGGCAGTCACCGCCACGGTGGCGGTGTAGCCCGCCAGGGCCGCCGCCCCGGCACCGGTGATATCCACCACCGGGTTCATGGAAAAACCGGCGTAGTCACCGACGTTGTCGAACTGGGTGCCCGGGGCCGGCGTCGCGGGCGGCGCCCCGAGGCGAACCTCGCCGGCGGTGGGGCCAAGCACCTCCTGGGAAGCAGCCGCGCCGCCGGTGCAGTCGGCGGCGCTCAGGGCCGAGCCGGCGTTGGCGTCGTCCGGATCGCAAAAGGTGAAGGGCTGGTGCAGGATTTCGCCGAGCAGGGCCTCGGCGATGGCCGTCATCTGCTTCTGGCGCATGGGCTCGACGCTGCCCATCAAGGAGACGCCGAAGGTGGACAGCACCGCCACCACCCCCACCGCCAGGACCACCATGGAAACCACCACCTCCACCAGGGACAGCCCCTGCTGCCGGCGGCGGGGGGCCTCAGCGGACATAGCCGGTCTCCGCCTCGACGGTGATGGCCAGGGCCGCCGGCAGGTTGCTGATGCCGATGCTGGCGGCGGCGCTGGGCTGGCCGAGGCCGTTGAAGGTGATCCAGCCGGCGGGGAAGGCGCTGAACGAGGTGCTGCGGGAGGCCGTCACCACCAGCGCCGTGCCCTCCGGCCCGTTCAGGGCCGGGCCGACGGTGGTGCAGTCCCCGGCGCCGGCAGCCGTTTCGATATGGACGATGAGGTTCGTGGCGTTGGGGAACGTGGCACAGGTCACGCGCCGCGACGCGATCGCCGCCTTCTGCGCAAAACGCAGGGCGGCGATGGCGTCGTCACGGAGGCGGCGGTCGTCGAAGCCGGAGTCGGCGAGGCGAGGAATCGCGGCCAGGGCGAGAATCCCCACCACCACCATGACCACGATCAACTCGACAAGCGTAAATGCCCGTTGGCCACCGGCCAGGGACGGCCCCATTGCAGCCCCCAGGCGGAGTGGTCAGCAACCGCCGGTGGAAACGGTCGCCGCACCGGTAGTGCCGTTATAGCTCACTTGGCAGGTGGCAGAACCGCCATTGGTCGGACGGAACGTCACGGCAGCAGGTGCGGTGTAATCGACGGTGAATCCATCGGTGGACTGAAGCGCGCTACCGATGCCGGCCGCCGTACCGACGGGGATGCCCGTTGCCGCATTCACGGTCACCGACGTCGTGTCAGCCATGGTTACCGTTGTCGCTGCCAGGTTGCCCGTGGCCATGTAACGTGCCTGTACGACCGCAACGGCAGACCGCAATCCACCGGCCATGCCGTTGACAGCGGCAGCCCGCGCGTCGTTGGTCAGATTCACGAACCGCGGCAGCGCCGTCGCGGCCAGAATGCCGAGAATGACAATGACCACCACCAGTTCAACCAGCGTAAAACCCTTTTGTTTCATGACAATCACTCCTCAAAATCAAAGACAAGTGGAATCCACGATCACCGCGACGGGGGCGGTGACGACGCCGGCCGCCTGAGTGGCGGCGGTATAGCTGACCCGGCAGGTACCGGCGGTCGGGCCCGGCACGTCGATGTTGATGGTGGCCCCCGCGGCGGCGCCACCACCGACGGTGCTATAGTCAGCGGGATTGGCGGTACTGATCCCCGCCGCCGTGATGATGCCGGCGGCGGCAGCCGAGGGATACTGGTTCACCCCCTGGACGTTGGCCCCTTCCATATTGATGGTGAAGTTGGTGTTGTCCGCCGGACAGGAACCGCCGTTATTGGCGTTGGCCAGGCACTGGGCGTGGTAGAGGGCCGCCGCGCCGCGCACGGCACCGAGGGCAGCGTTGAGTTTGGCCTGCCGCGCCTGGACCTGCAGGTTGGTGAAGCGCGGCAGCGCCACCGCGGCCAGGATGCCGAGAATGATGATGACCACGATGAGTTCGATGAGGGTGAAACCCCGTTGCGTCGTACCTGCCTTCATGCTGCCTCCTTCTTTGTCCCAATGGCGCCTGCCGCTATTAACGGCTGCTTCGGCGCGAACTTCACTTTATTTCAATTGCAAATATAACAAAAGTGATATTTGCGCTCCGCTGCCGATTACTTCCGCTCATTTGATGCTCCGTTCGCTCCACGTATACGCCGCCGCCGGCCGCAGGGCGACATAGGCGACGCCCTGGCGCGCCGCCGCCGGCTGGCCAAGGGCGTTCATGCCCACCAGCCGGTAGCGCAGGCTGCGGCTGCCGTCGCTGGCGACAAAGGTGTCGCCGCGCTGGACGAGGTATTCCACCAGCCCTTCCCCGGGCCGGTAGTACCACTTGCCGGCGTCGTTCCCCGCCCCCGCCCCGCCGTAGTTGCCGGGCAGGGCTTCCATGAGCAGAAAGGGGTTCTGCGCCGGCAGGCGTGCCAGTTCGTCCCAGCGGTTGCCGGCGGCCAGCTCGGCGGAGCGCACCGCCAGGGCCGCCCGCAGGGCCGCGACGTTGCCCTCGGCCGCGGCTGCCTCAGCGGTTTCCTCCAGGCCGCGGAAGCGCTCCAGGGCCACGGTGGCGAGGACGGCGATGACGCAGATGACGACGATCAGCTCGAAGAGGGTGAAGCCGCGCTGGGATCGCCTCGCCATGGCCGGGATCACTTCTTGAGGGCGACCTTGCCCAGGTCCCACATGGGCAGGAAGACGCCCAGGGCCAGAATGAGGACGAGGATGCCGAGACAGACGATGAGGATGGGCTCGATCTGCTGGCCGAGGGTCTTCAGCTCGTACTCGACCTCGCTCTGATACATCTCCCCCACTTCGTCCATCATGTCGTCCAGCGCCCCGGATTCCTCGCCGACGGCCACCATCTGCAGCACCACGGGGGTGAAGATGTTGGCGGTGATGGCCGACCGGAGCACGCTCTCGCCCCGTTCCACGGTTTCGCGCATGCCTTCGATGCGGCGAGCGATGTAGCTGTTGTCCACGGTCTGGGCGGAATTGGAAAGGGCCTGCATGACCGGCACGCCGCTGCGGGTGCCGAGGGCGAAGCTGCGGGCGAAGCGGGCCAGGGCGGCCTTGTGCAGGATCTTGCCGGCGATGGGAAAGCGCAGGGCGATGGCTTCCCAGCGGTAGCGGCCCTGTGGCGTCCCCACCCAGGCGCGGAAGGCGAAGAAGCCGCCGATGGCCGCCACCAGCATGGCCGGCCACCAGGTCACCATGAAGTCGGAAAAGGCCAGCAGGATGCGCGTCATGAGCGGCAGCTCGGCGCCGAAGCCCTTGAACACCTTGGCGAAGGCGGGAATGACGAAGATGTTGATGATGACGATGGCCACCGCCATGGCCAGCACCACGAACATGGGGTAGCGCAGAGCGGACTTCACCTGTTCCCGCATGTAGCGCTCGAACTCCAGGTGCTTGAAAAGGCGCAGGAAGATTTCCTCGAGCAGGCCGGTGGCCTCGCCCACCCGCACCATGGAAATGTAGAAGGGCGAGAACACGTCGGGGTGGCGGGCGAGGGAGACGGAGAGTTCGCGGCCGGCTTCCAGGCTCTCGCGCACGTCCTTGATGACCGCCTTCATGGCCGGGTTGATGGCCGATTCCTGCAGGCCGTTGAGGGCGCGCATGATGGGCACGCCGGCCTTCAACAGGGTGTGGAGCTGGCGACTGAAGAGCAGCAGGTCGATGTGGCCGACCCTGGGCTTGAACAGGCTGATGTCGAGACTCACCGCCTTGCTGCCGCCGGCGGCCTCGTCGATGGCGATGGGCGTGACGCCCTGGCCCACGAGAACGTCGGCCACGGCGCCGGGCGAGGCCCCTTCCAGGACCCCGGTGACCTTTTCGCCGTCGCTGCGGCGGCCGCGGTAGGCGTATTTCGGCATCAGTCTTCGTACTGGTTGCTGATGCGCATGGCCTCGGCCACCGTGGTGGTGCCGGCCACGACCAGGCGGACGGCGTCGCGGCGCAGGGTCTCGCCGGCCATCTGGCGGCGGGCGGCCTGCATGAAGACGCCGGGATCGTCGTGGTTGATGGCTTCCACCAGCTCGTTGCTCATTTCCAGGAATTCGTAGGCTCCAATACGCCCCTGGTAGCCGGTGTTGCCGCAGTGGGCACAGCCGCGCCCATGGTGGAAGCTGCGGCCATCGACGGTGTCGCCCAGCTCATAGCGCAGCCATTCGTGCTCGGCGGGGGTCGGCGTCCATGGTTCGCGGCAGTTCTGGCATATGACGCGGACCAGGCGCTGGGCCAGCACCATGTGCACGGAGAGGGCCACCATGTAGCGGGGCACACCCATGTCGAGCAGGCGGATGGGGGTGGTGATGGCGTCGTTGGTGTGCAGGGTGGACAGCACCAGGTGGCCGGTCATGGCAGCGCGCATGCCGATCTCGGCGGTTTCCTGGTCGCGCATTTCGCCCACCAGGATGATGTCCGGGTCCTGGCGCAGCACGGTGCGCAGGACCCGGGAGAAGGTCAGCTCGATCTTTTCGTGCACCTGCACCTGGTTGAGGCCCGGGAGGCGGTATTCCACCGGGTCCTCGACGGTGATGATCTTCTTCTCGGTGCTGTTGAGCTCGTTCAGCGCCGCGTAGAGGGTGGTGGTCTTGCCGGAGCCGGTGGGGCCGGTGACGAGGACCATGCCGCTGGGCTTGGACAGGGCGTGGCGGAAGCGTTCCAGCACGGCCGGCGACATGCCGATGCGGTCGAGGGAAAGGAGCCCGGTGTTCTGGTTGAGGAGGCGCATGACGATGGATTCGCCATACTGCCCCGGCAGGGTGGAGATACGCACGTCCAGCGGCACATTGCGCACCTTGATGGCGAAACGGCCGTCCTGGGGCAGGCGCTTTTCCGAGATGTCGAGGCCGGACATGAGCTTGAGGCGCAGGGCCACCGCCGTCGAGATCTTGGCGTCGGCCTCGGTCTGCACGTGGAGCACGCCGTCGATGCGGAAGCGGATGCGCAGGGCCTTTTCCTGGGGCTCGAAGTGGATGTCGGAAGCCCGCACCCGCATGGCTTCCTCGAACACCGTCTGCAAGAGCTTGACCACCGGCGCGTCCTCGGCGCCGGGAGTGAAGCCCAGGAGGTCGCCGAATTCGACGGGGATGTCCCCCAACTCGGCGGTCAGCTCCTTGGCCAGGCCGGTGATCTGCTCGCCCCGGTGATAGACCCGGTCGATGATGGTGAGCAGCTGGCTCTCGGTGACCACCGCCAGGTCGATTTCCCGGCGCACGACGCGGGTGATCTCGTCGTAGGCCTGGAGGTCGGTGGGGTCGGAAAGGCCCACCTGCAGCCGGCCGTCCGGCATTTCGCCGAGGACCAGGGCGCGGAAGCGGCGGGCCTGGGTTTCCGGCAGCAGCTTGATGAGTTCGGGCTTGGGGTTGAACTGCTTGAGGTCGACGTAGGGAATGCGCAACTGCCGCGCCAGGGCCTGGGAAATGCCCTCTTCCGTAACGTAGCCGCTTTCGACGAAAATGCGGCCGAGCTTGCGGCCCGTAGCCTTCTGTTGCTCCAGGGCGAGCTTGAGCTGCTCTTCGCTCAAGAGCCCTTGTTGGATCAGCAGGTCGCCAAGACGCACTTTTTGCGGGGGGGGCATCCCTTCCTCCAAGCAACTTTAGAATGATCCGTTAATACATTGAATTAACGGATTTTTTGATATTTGCGCAAATTACGCCTTTTTGCCAGGACTGACAAGTGTTCGCCATCGTCCTCTACCAGCCCGAGATTCCGCCCAATACGGGCAACGTCATCCGCCTGGCCGCCAACACCGGCAGCGAACTGCATCTGGTGGAACCCCTCGGCTTCGCCTTCGAGGACAAGGCCCTGCGCCGGGCCGGGCTGGACTACCACGAATACGCGCGGGTCGTGCGCCACGCCGACTGGGCCGCCTGCCGGGCCACCCTCGCCGGCCGGCGGCTGTTCGCCATGACCACCAAGGGCGAGGGCAGCCCGTTTGCGGCAACGCTGGAAGCGGGGGATGTCTTCGTCTTCGGCCGGGAAACCAGCGGCCTGCCGCCGGACGTGCTGGCCGAATTCCCGCCGGAGCGGCGCCTGCGCCTGCCCATGCTGGCGGGGCAGCGCAGCCTCAATCTTTCCAATGCAGTGGCGGTGACGGTGTTCGAGGCCTGGCGGCAGGCGGGGTTTGCGGGAAGCGTTTGACCGGACCTATCCGGCACAACAACACTCCGCGCCGTTCGGGCCGAGCCCTTCGACCGGGCTCAGAAGAGGACTGTCGAAGCTCTTGGATGAACCGCCCTTCGACAGGCTCAGGGCGAACGGAGGGAGGATGGTGACGGCCGGAAAATCGCCCAACCCGGCTCAGGCCAACTCTTCCTTCGGGTCCCGTGCCATCAGCCGCTCCACCGCCTCCCGGGCCGACAACTGGCCGTCGAGGACCGCCGCCACGGCCGCCGAGATGGGCATGTCGATGCCCAGTTCCCGGGCCTTGCTGGCCGTCTCCCGGGCGGTATAGACGCCTTCCGCCACGTGGCCCAGTTCGTCAAGAATCTGGGCCAGGGTCTTGCCCTGGGCCAGCCCGAGGCCGACCCGACGGTTGCGGGAAAGGTCGCCGGTGCAGGTGAGGATGAGGTCTCCCATGCCAGCCAGCCCCATGAAGGTTTCGCGGCGGGCCCCCAGGGCCAGGCCCAGGCGGGCGATCTCGGCCAGGCCGCGGGTGATGAGCGCGGCCCGGGAGTTGAGCCCGAGGCCCAGGCCGTCGCAGACCCCGGTGGCGATGGCCAGCACGTTCTTGACGGCACCGCCCACCTCGACGCCCACCAGGTCGTCGTTGGCGTAGATGCGCAGGCGGTTGGTGTGCAGCTCCCGCGCCGCGCGGCGGGCGAAGGCGGCATCGTTGGCGGCCAGGGCGACGGCGGTGGGCTGCCCCGCCGCCACTTCCTCGGCGAAGCTGGGACCGGAGAGGGCGCCGCAGAGGGCGTCCGGGCCGAGCACTTCGGCGACGACCTGGTGGGGCAACAGGCCGCTGCCGGCCTCGAAGCCCTTGCACACCCAGAGGAGCGGCACCTTGCGGCCACCGGCACGCAGGGCTTCGGCGGTGGGCCGCAGGCCGGCGATGGGCGTGGCGACGACGGCCAGATCGGCTTCGGCCACGGCGGCGGCGAAATCGGTGGTGACGGCCACGCCGTCCGGCAGGCGGTAGCCGGGGAGGAAACGGGTATTCTCGCGGTGGGCGGCGAGCATGTCGGCGACGTCCGCTTCCCGGGACCACAGGGTGACCCGGTGGCTGCCGGCGAAGGCGATGGCCAGCGCGGTGCCCCAGGCGCCGGCGGCAAGGACGGTGACGTTCATTGGCCCCAGATCTGGGTGGTGCGGACGTAGCCGGCGGTGCCGTCGCGGTGACGGACCTTGATCCAGCCCGGCGAGGCAGGCTCGACGTATTCCAGCGCCACCCATTTGTCGGCCTCGAAGACCACGGCGGCCTCCGGTTTGTCTGCCTGACGGATCTCGGCCTTCGGCGCCGTCACCACGACGGTGCGGCGCTCGCCCAGGGTCTTGTTGTCGACCCAGGCGAGGGAGCCTTCGGCGTCCCGCACCTTGGTCCACCCCTCCAGGCGGACGACCACTTCCACCGGGGTGTATTGCTTGAGGAGGTAGAGCTTGTTGCCCTTTTGCGAAGGCGCGTCGTACATGATGGCCACCGGCGCTTCCACCGAGCGGTAGTCGAGGGCCTGCGCCGGCAGGGCGCAGGCCAGGGCGACGAGGGCCAGGGCACGACGCGGCATGGGCTTTACTGCACCGGCACTTCGCGGGGAGCGGCGGCCTCTTCCTGCTGCTGCAGGCGGGCCATGTACATGGCCTCGAAATTGACCGGCTGGAGCTGGATGGGGGAGAAGCCGGCACGGGTCATGGCATCGGCCACGGCCTCGCGGGCATAGGGAAAGAGGACGTTGGGGCAGGCCACGGCAACGAGGGGTTCGATCTGCTCGTCGGGCACGTTCTGGATGCGGAAGATACCGGCCTGGCCAACCTCGACCAGGAACATGGTCTTGTCGCCGAGCTTGGCGGTGACGGTGACGGTCAGCACCACGTTGAACACGCCGTCGCCGATGCCCATGCCCTCGTTGTTGAGCTGCACCTCGAACTGGGGTGCTTCGCGCTCGAGGAAGATTTGCGGCGCGTTGGGAACCTCGATGGAAAGGTCCTTGACGTAGATCTTCTCGATGGAAAAGACGGGCTGTTGATTTTGTTCCATGGTGAGCTTTCTGGTTGGATGGTTCTTGCTTCAGGCTCCCTCGGCCGCCAGCAGCGGCTGCAGCCCGCCGGCGGCGTCGAGGGCGTAGAGATCGTCACAGCCGCCGACATGGGTGGCGCCGATGAAGATCTGCGGCACCGTACGCCGGTTTGTTTTCTGCATCATTTCATCCCGCCGGCCGGGGTCGAGGTCCACCCGGATTTCCTCGATGGCGGCGACGCCCCGGGCCTTCAACAGTTGCTTGGCCCGGACGCAGTAGGGGCACACCGCCGTGGTGTACATCACGACGGGGGCGGTCATTTGTTGCGGGTCCCCTTCTTGATGGGCAGGCCGGCCTGGGCCCAGGAATCGACGCCGCCGGCCAGGTTGTAGAGGCGGGCGAAGCCCTGCTTCTTCAATTCGCTGCAGGCCTTGGCGGAACGCATGCCGGAAGCGCAGCAGACGATGAGGGGCTTGTCCTTGTATTTTTCCAGCTCGCCGATGCGGTCGGCCAGCTTGCCCGAAGGGATGTTGCGGGCCTCCGGCAGATGGCCGGCGGCGAACTCGTCGGGCTCGCGCACGTCGACCACGTGGGCGTCCTCGCGGTTGATGAGGAGAGTCGCCTCGGCCGGGTTGACCCGGGCGCCGGCGCCGCGGATGAAAAGCGGCCACAGCAGCGCCAGGCCGCTGACGACGACGACGGAAACGAGGAGGATGTTCTGGTTGATGAATTCCATTGCTGCGCTCAATGCATGGGCACGCCGCAGAAGACCTCGCGCATCATGCCGATGAGCTGGAGGGTGCGGGCGTCGCCGACACGGTAATAGACCCGGTTGGCGTCCTTGCGGGTGAGCAGGACGCCCTTTTCGCGCAGGATGGCAAGATGCTGGGAGATGTTGCTCTGGGAAGTGCCCACCGCATCGACGATCTCCTGCACACAGGCCTCCTGGTCGCCCACCACGCAGAGGATCTTGAGGCGCAGGGGATGGGCGATGGCCTTGAGGGCGCGCGCTGCCATCTCGATGTGCTCCTGCTTCTCGATAAGGTTGAAAGCCGGTGATTCCAAGGCAAAACCCTCTGAATGGTTGAACGGGTCATTATAAAATAGCAGATTCTTTTTCGCAGACATTAATGCATCTCATTGATGGCGCCCGCTCCCCTGCGGACAACCCGATGCAGCCCATCTCGGCACCCCCCCTGATCCGCCGGCGGCCCCGGGCCCTTGCCGCCGCCGCCCTGGCCCTGGCCCTGGCGGCGGTGCCGGCAAGCGCCAAGGCCCCACGCAAGCCGGCGCCCCCCGAACGGCCCGCCGCCGCCCCGGAAATCGCCGACAAGCAGGCGGACCTGCAGGAGCTGCGCAGCCGCATCGAGGCCCTGCGCAGCGACCTGGCCAGCAGCGAGGGCGACCGGGCCGACGCCGCCGACCGCCTGCGCGAATCGGAGCGGGAGATTTCCAACCTGCAGCGGGACCTGCGCCGGCTGGGCGGCCAGCGCGGGCAGTTGCAGGACCGCCTCGCGGAACTGGCCCGCCAATCCCAGGAACTGGGCGCCACCCTGGAACAGCAGCGCAGCCAGCTGGACAAGCTGCTCTACCGCCAGTACCTGCGCGGCACGCCGGATTCCCTGCAACTGCTCCTCAACGGCGACGATCCCAACCAGATCGCCCGGGACCTGCACTACTTGGCCGCCATTGCCCGCACCCGGGCGGAATTGCTGGGGGAAATCAACGCCAACCTGGCTCGCAAGAAGACCCTGGCCGCCAGCACCCAGGAGCGGGCCGACGAACTGGCCCAGGTGGAGGCGGAGCAGAAGAAGCAGCACGACGCCCTCTCCCGCCAGCGGGAGGAGCGCAAGGCCATCCTGGCCCAGATTTCCGACCGGGTGCGCAGCCAGCGCAAGGAAATCGGCAACCTGCAGCAGGATGAGAAACGCATGACCCAGCTCATCGACCGCCTGAGCAAGGTGCTCGCCGCCCAGGCCGCCGCCCGGGCGGCGGAGGCGGCAAAGGCAGCGAGGGCGGCCCAGCCGCCCGGACCCAGGCGGTCGGCCGCGGAAGCGGAGCCGAACCGCCAGGCGGAGCGGCCCGGCGACGCCCCCCGCCCCCGGGCCGCCGAGGTGGAAAACCACCTGGAACCGGTCGCCTCCAGCGGCAACTTCGCCCGCCTCAAGGGTAGCCTGCGCCTGCCGGCGCGGGGCACTGTGGCCGGCCGCTTCGGCGGCAGCCGCGAGGGCGGCGGCACCTGGAAGGGCCTCTTCATCCGCGCCGGCGCCGGCGGCGACGTCAAGGCCGTAGCCAGCGGACGCGTGGTTTTCGCCGAGTGGATGCGCGGCTTCGGCAACCTGCTCATCGTGGACCACGGCGACGCCTACCTGTCCATCTACGGCAACAATGATTCCCTGTTCAAGCAGGTGGGCGAAGCCGTCAAGGGCGGAGAAACCATCGCCACCGTGGGCAACAGCGGGGGCAATCCGGAATCCGGTTTATACTTTGAACTCCGACACCAGGGGCAACCGATCGACCCCATGAAATGGGCCAGTTTGAAATGAGCAAAATGAAGACCTTCAGCCTCGCACTGGGCGGTTTCATCGCCGGTGCCCTCATCAGCCTCCACCTGCCCGCCCTGGCGGACAAGGAGGCCAAGACCGGTCTGCCCATCGAGGATCTGCGTACCTTCGCCGAGGTCTATAACGCCATCAAGCAGGGCTACGTGGAGCCGGTGGAGGACAAGAAGATGATCGCCAACGCGATCTCCGGCATGCTCTCCAACCTCGACCCCCACTCCGCCTACCTCGATGCCGATTCCTTCAAGGACCTCCAGGTGGGCACCCAGGGCGAATTCGGCGGCCTGGGCATCGAGGTGGGCATGGAGGACGGCCTGGTCAAGGTGGTTTCCCCCATCGAGGACACGCCCGCCTTCCGCGCCGGACTGAAGGCCGGCGACCTCATCTTCAAGCTCGACGACACCCCGGTGAAGGGCATGACCCTCAATGAGGCGGTCAAGAAGATGCGCGGCAAACCCAAGACGCCGATCAAGTTGACCATCATCCGCAAGGGCGAAGCGAAGCCCATCGAAATCACCCTGGTGCGCGAAGTCATCAAGGTGCAGAGCGTCAAGTCCAAGCTGGTGGAGCCCGGTTTCGGCTGGGTGCGCATCACCCAGTTCCAGGAGAACACCGGCGCCAACCTGGCCAAGCACCTGACCGACCTCTACAAGCAGGGCGCCCTCAAGGGCCTCGTCCTCGACCTGCGCAACGACCCGGGCGGCCTGCTCAACGGCGCCATCGGCGTTTCCGCCGCCTTCCTGCCCCCCAACGTCAAGGTGGTCTCCACCGATGGCCGCACCGAGGACGCCAAGCAGGAGTTCCTCGCCCGCCCGGCCGACTACCTGCGGGGCAGCAAGGAGGATTACCTCAAGGGCCTGCCGCCGGAAGTGAAGAAGGTGCCCATGGTGGTGCTGGTCAACAGCGGCTCCGCCTCGGCCTCGGAAATCGTCGCCGGCGCCCTCCAGGACCACAAGCGCGCGGTGGTCATGGGCACCCAGAGCTTCGGCAAGGGTTCCGTGCAGACTGTGCTGCCCCTGCCCGGCAACACCGCCATCAAGCTGACGACGGCCCGCTACTACACCCCCAGCGGCCGTTCCATCCAGGCCAAGGGCATCGTCCCCGACATCGTGGTCGAAGAAACGCCCAACGGCAGCATCTCCTCCGCAGCCCGCCTGCGGGAGGCCGACCTGGAGCGGCACCTGACCAACGACAAGGAAAAGGAAGCGCCCAAGGAGCCCGCCAAGCCCGAAGCCAAGACGGCGCCGAAGCCCTCCGCCAAGCCCCAGAACAAGGGCAAGGACGGCAAGGAAGAAGCCGAGGACGAAATGCCGCAGCGCATCGAGTACGCCGGTCCCGGCGATTACCAGTTCGCCCAGGCCATGAATCTTCTCAAGGGCCTGCAGATCATGCAGAATAAGACCCAATAGGGTTTATTGCGGAGGGATGATGGGCAATCCGGACCTCAAGAAGCGGCGTGAAATCCTGTTCGCCAAGTTCCCCCCCGGCCAGGTGCCGGAAGCCGCGGACGACCTGCGCCGGGTCGAGCACCTGGAAACGGTGGAGCCCCAGTACGAGCGGCGCACGGTGGGGGTGGCCTACGAGCTGACCCACCATACCCTGCAGGAACTGGAAGACCATCTGGTGGACAAGGGCTATCACCTCGACAACACCCTGATGAGCAAGCTCATGCGGGCGCTCATCCATTACGTCGAGGAGACCCAGTTGCACAACCTCGACGCGCCCGAGCGGCGCCTCAAGCGCTCCTCCCAGGAAGCCTACGTCAAGGCCTGGGAGCACCACCCCCACGGCGACCACGACGAAACCCCCCCGGAGTGGCGGGAATACAAGTAGCCCCTCTTCCCGAACGAAGGAGCGTGCCCGGGCAGCGCTCCTTTTTTGTTGCCCGCCATGAACGACCAACAACTCCTCCGCTATAGCCGCCACATCCTCCTCGACGCCCTCGGCATCGAGGGCCAGCAGCGCATCCTTGACGCCCACGCCCTCGTCATCGGGGCTGGCGGCCTGGGCTCCCCCGCCGCCCTCTACCTGGCCTCCGCCGGCATCGGCAAGCTCACCCTCGCCGATGGCGACATTGTCGATTTCACCAACCTGCAGCGGCAGATCCTGCACACCATGGACCGGGTGGACATGCCCAAGGCGGAGTCGGGCAAAGTGGGCCTGGCGGCCATCAACCCGGACGTGCAGGTGGTGCCCCTCAACCGGCGGCTGTCCGGCGCCGAACTGGACGCCCTCGTCGCCAGCGCCGACGTGGTGCTTGATTGCAGCGACAACTTCGCCACCCGCCACGCCATCAACCGGGCCTGCGTCCATCACAAGAAGCCACTGGTTTCCGGCGCCGGCATCCGCTTCGACGGCCAGATCACCGTCTATGACCTGTCCCGGGACGATTCCCCCTGTTACCACTGCCTTTTTCCCGAGGGGGACGAGGTCGAGGAGGTCCGCTGCGCCGTCATGGGCGTCTTCGCGCCGCTGACCGGCATCATCGGCACCATGCAGGCGGCCGAGGCCCTGAAGCTGGTGGCCGGCATCGGCGAATCCCTGGCCGGGCGCCTGCTATTGCTCGACACGCTGGAAATGGAGTGGCGCAGCGTCCGTTTCAAGAAGGACGAGCGTTGCGCCGTGTGCGGCCCTACGCCGGCCGGGCAAGCACCCGGATATCTGCCCCGATCTGACGGACATCCCGCAGAACCAGCCGCCGCCTGTCGTCCAGACTTGTCAGGGCGGCCAGGTTGAAGAGCCCCTGGGCGTCGTGGCCCACCAGGCACGGCGCCAGGTAGAGCAGCAGTTCGTCCACCAGCCCCTCCCGCAGTAGCGAGCCGTTGAGCTTGCAGCCGGCTTCGGCGTGGACCTCATTGATGCCGCGCCGGGCCAGTTCGGCCAGCAAGCCCGCCAGATCGACCTTGCCGGCGGCGTTGGGCTGGATGAATACCTCGGCGCTGGCCGCCTGCAGGGCGGCGATGCGGCTGGCGTCGGCTACCGCCCCCGCCACCAGGACGTTGCCGCCCTGCAGGATACGGGCCGTCAGCGGCGTCTCCAGCTTGCTGTCCACCACCACCCGGAGCGGCTGGCGGGAGGTTTCCACATCGCGCACGGTGAGTTGAGGGTCGTCGTCCTTCACCGTGCCGATGCCGGTGAGCACGGCGCAGGCCCGTGCCCGCCAGCGGTGGCCGTCGCGGCGGGCATCGGGCCCGGTGATCCACTGGCTGGCACCGTTGTCGAGGGCCGTCTTGCCGTCCAGGCTGGCGGCCGCCTTCAAGCGCAGCCAGGGGCGGCCTCGGGTCATGCGGGAGACGAAGCCGATGTTGAGTTCCCGCGCCTCGTTTTCCAGCAGGCCGCAGGCGGTATCGATGCCGGCTGCCCGCAGCCGGGCGAAGCCTTCGCCAGCCACCAGGGGGTTGGGATCAGCCATGGCCGCCACTACCCGGGCAACGCCGGCGGCGACGAGGGCGTCGGCGCAGGGCGGCGTGCGGCCATGGTGGCTGCAGGGCTCCAGGGTGACGTAGGCGGTGGCGTTGCGGGCAGCGGCGCCTGCCGCCGCCAGGGCCAGGGGTTCGGCATGGGCTTCGCCGGCCCGGGCGTGCCAGCCTTCGCCGACCACGATGCCGTCCTTGACCAGGACGCAGCCGACCCGGGGATTCGGCGTGGTGGTGAATAGCCCCTGCTCCGCCAGGCGCAGGGCCTGGGCCATGAAAGCGTGGTCGGTGGCGGAGAAGCTCACGCGGCGAAGCTTAGGATTTCTTGGCGGGGGAGACTTCGCGGATGGCCCGGGAGAAGGCGTCCACGTCCTCGAAATTGCGGTACACCGAGGCAAAGCGGATGTAGGCCACCTTGTCGAGCTTCTTCAGTTCCCGCATGACCAGTTCGCCCACCTGCTGGGAGGTCACTTCCCGCTCGCCGGAGGACAGCAGCTTGTCCTCGATGTCGGTAATGGCGGCATCCACCGACTCGGTGGAGACGGGGCGCTTGCGCAGCGCCAGTTCGAGGCTGGCCCGCAGCTTGTCGCGGTTGTACTCGGTGCGCGAGCCGTTTTTCTTGACCACCTGGGGCAGGCGGATTTCCGCCCGCTCGTAGGTGGTGAAGCGCTTGTCGCAGGCGTTGCACTTCCTGCGGCGGCGGACGATGTCGCCTTCGTCGTTGAGGCGGGTATCAACGACCGCGGTATCGTCGGCGCCGCAGAAAGGGCATTTCACTGCGCTTTATTCCCCATAGACCGGGAACTTGGCGCACAGGGCCGCCACCTGTTCCCGCACCTTGGCGGCCACCGCCTCGTCGTTGGGGGCGTCGAGCACGTCGGCGACGAGGTGGGCGACCTTCTCTGCTTCGATCTCGGTGAAACCGCGGGTGGTCATGGCCGGCGAGCCGATGCGGATGCCGGAGGTGACGAAGGGCTTCTGGGGGTCGTTGGGGATGCCGTTCTTGTTGACCGTAATGTGGGCGCGGCCCAGCGCCGCCTCGGCGTCCTTGCCGGTGATGTTTTTGGGACGCAGGTCGACGAGGAAGACGTGGCTTTCGGTGCGGCCGGAGACGATGCGCAGGCCGCGCTCCTCGGACAGCACCCGGGCCATGACGCGGGCGTTGGCGATGACCTGCTCCTGATAGGCGCGGAAGGACGGGCTCGCCGCTTCCTTGAAGGCGACGGCCTTGGCGGCGATGACGTGCATCAGGGGGCCGCCCTGGAGGCCAGGGAAGATGGCGGAGTTGATGGCCTTCTCGTACTCGGCCTTCATGAGGATGATGCCGCCCCGGGGACCGCGCAGGGTCTTGTGGGTGGTGGAGGTGACCACGTCGGCATGGGGCACCGGGTTGGGGTAGTAGCCGGCGGCGACGAGGCCGGCGTAGTGGGCCATGTCCACCATGAAGATGGCGCCCACTTCCTTGGCGATCTTGGCGAAGCGCTCGAAATCGATGCGCAGGGCGTAGGCGGAGGCACCGGCGATGATGAGACGGGGCTTGTGCTCCCGGGCCAGGGCTTCCATGCGCTCGTAGTCGATCTCTTCCTTCTCGTCGAGGCCGTAGGAAACGACGTTGAACCACTTGCCGGACATGTTGAGCGCCATGCCGTGGGTGAGGTGGCCGCCTTCGGCCAGGCTCATGCCCATGATGGTGTCGCCGGGCTTGCAGAAGGCCATGAACACGGCCTGGTTGGCCTGGGAGCCGGAGTTGGGCTGGACGTTGGCTGCCTCGGCGCCGAAGAGTTTCTTCAGGCGGTCGATGGCCAGCTGCTCGGCGACGTCCACGTGCTCGCAGCCGCCGTAGTAGCGCTTGCCAGGGTAGCCTTCGGCGTACTTGTTGGTGAGCTGGGAGCCCTGGGCTTCCATGACCGCGCGGCTCACGTAGTTTTCCGAGGCGATCAGTTCGATGTGGTCTTCCTGGCGGCGGTTTTCGGCCTCGATGGCCTGCCAGAGTTCGGGGTCGGTTTTCGCCAGGGTGTCTTTCGCGGAAAACATGGTGTGATGCCTCAAGCCATTGAAAAGGGCGGTAATTTTATCACGTCGGGAGCTCGTCCAGGGCATCCGCTTCCAGGTGCCGGGTGTCGCCCCAGGCCTCGATGGACCAGGCGCCGCCGGCACAGGCGATCCAGTTGAGGCCAGCGTTGGGAATGAGGAAATCCCGCGGGACATGCAGGGGATTGCCGCGGACGTAGCGGTTGATGATGTCGAGGACGCCGCCGTGGAGGACGACGACGACGGTCTGCCCCTGGTGGGCCCCCGCCAGTTCCACCAGTTTGCCGGTGACCCGGGCGAACATCTGGCGCAGGCTTTCGCCGCACTCGAAATCGTAGTCCGGGTCCCGCCGCTCATAGGCCGCGTAGCCCTCGGGGTGACGTTCCTTCAGTTCCATGAAGGTCAGCCCCTCGAAGATGCCGTAGCGTCGCTCGCGCATTTCGGGGACGGCAACGGGATGTCGCCCGATGGCCTCGCCGATGGCGCAGGCGGTGGCCCAGGCACGCTGGAGGTCGCTGCTATACACGGCGTCCACCCCGGCGGCGCGCAGCCAGCGGCCGGCCGCCGCCGCCTGCCGCCGACCGGTGGCGTTGAGGGCGATGTCGATCTGCCCCTGGATGCGCCGCTCGGCGTTCCATTCCGTTTCGCCATGGCGCACCAGGCAGAAGCGGGTGACTTGAGATTTAGGGATTTCCACCATGTCCGGGGTTTTTCCTAGGGTGTAAATTGCGCCGACTGGACAAGGGCGCCTGCGAGGGCGCCACAAAAGCCGGCAGGAGACCAGGGGATCCCGATGCTCCGAAAAGTTCGGCATTTTATCAACCTTAGGAGGACTACCGTGACCCCTCTTCTCAAGCTGTCGCAGGGCATAGACGCGCTCAATGCCTTCGTCGGCAGGATTGCCTTCTGGCTGGTGCTGGTGATGACCGTCATCAGCGCCGGCAACGCCACCGTGCGCTTCGCCTTCAACTACAGTTCCAACGGCCTCCTGGAAATCCAGTGGTACCTGTTCGCCGGCATTTTCCTCCTGTGCTCGGCCTACACCCTGCAAAAGAACGAGCACGTACGCATCGACGTGCTGGCCGGCAAACTTTCCCCGAGGGGGCAGGCGGTCATCGACATCATCGGCACCCTGTTCTTCCTTCTGCCCATGGTGATTCTCATCCTCTGGCTGGCGATCCCGCTGGTGGCGGAGTCCTACAAGATCCAGGAGCACTCCGCCAACGCCGGCGGGCTCATCCGCTGGCCGGTCAAGCTCATCCTGCCCGTCGGCTTTACGCTGCTGGCCCTGCAGGGCGTGTCCGAACTGATCAAGCGCATCGCCTTCCTCGCCGGCAGGATCGGTGACCCCGCCGCAAAGGACAAGGGACCCAGCGCCGAAGAAGAACTCGCGGCCGAAATCGCCCGCCAGGCCCAGGAGAAAAAATAATGGAATGGATCATCGCCAACATGGCGCCCCTGATGTTCGGCGCCCTCGTCCTCTTTCTCCTCTTCGGTTACCCGGTGGCCTTCGCCCTGGCCGCCAACGGCATTGTCTTCGGCCTCCTCGGCATCGAACTCGGGCTGCTCACGCCGGCCCTCTTCCAGGCCCTGCCGGAACGCATCTTCGGCATCATGGCCAACGACACCCTGCTGGCCATCCCCTTTTTCACCTTCATGGGCCTCATCCTCGAACGCTCGGGGATGGCCGAGGACCTCCTCGACACCATCGGCCAGCTCTTCGGGCCCCTGCGCGGCGGCCTGGCCTACGCGGTGATCTTCGTCGGCGCCCTGCTCGCCGCCACCACCGGCGTGGTCGCCGCCTCGGTGATCTCCATGGGCCTCATCTCCCTGCCCATCATGCTGCGCTACGGCTACGACAAGCGGCTGGCCTCGGGGGTCATCGCCGCTTCCGGCACCCTCGCCCAGATCATTCCGCCTTCCCTGGTGCTCATCATCATGGCCGACCAGTTGGGCCGTTCCGTAGGCGACATGTACGAGGGTGCCCTGGTGCCCGGCCTGGTGCTCACCGGCCTCTATGTCGGCTATGTCGTCCTCCTCACCCTGGTCAAGCCCGACGCCGCCCCCGCCCTGCCGCCGGAAGCCCGTACCCTGCGGGGCGGCAAGCTCCTCCTGCGCGTGCTGACCACCCTGGTTCCGCCCCTGCTGCTGATCTTCCTGGTGCTGGGCACCATCTTCCTCGGCATCGCCACGCCGACGGAAGGCGGCGCCATGGGCGCCGCCGGCGCCCTGATCATGGCCATCAGCCGCAAGCGCCTGTCCTGGAAGCTGCTCAAGCAGGCCATGGAGACCACCGGCAAGCTCTCGTCCTTCGTTGTCTTCATCCTCGTCGGCGCCACCGTGTTCGGCCTGGTCTTCCGCGGCGTCAACGGCGACCTGTGGGTGGAGCACCTGCTGCTCTCCCTGCCCGGCGGCCAGTTGGGTTTCCTCATCGTCGTCAACATCCTGGTCTTCGTGCTCGCCTTCTTCCTCGACTTCTTCGAGCTTTCCTTCATCATCGTGCCCCTCCTGGCGCCGGTGGCGGAGAAGCTGGGCATCGACCTGATCTGGTTCGGCGTCCTGCTCGGGGTCAACATGCAGACCTCCTTCATGCACCCGCCCTTCGGCTTCGCCCTCTTCTACCTGCGCTCGGTGGCCCCTGCCTCGGTGAAGACGACGGACATCTACTGGGGCGCCATTCCCTTCGTCTGCATCCAGATCATCATGGTGGCCATCATCATCGTCTTCCCCGGCATCGTCAGTTACGGCGACAAGACGGGCATGGGCGCCACCGAACAGACCCAGGTCCATGACGGCTCCGACCTGGATGCCCTGATGCGGGGCGGCGACGCCGGCGATTCGGCCAAGCCCGCCGAGGGCGGCGGCGCCCCCGCCGGCGGCGACGCCAATGCCGACCTGCTCAAGCAACTGCAGGGCAACAAGTAACCCTCTGCAAAGGTGGCTCGCCAGAGCCTTGGAGAGCGGGGTGCCAACCCCGCTCTTTTTTTGCCCATAGCCGCCGGCTATGGTCGCGCTGCGGACATTCAATTCGACTCGCCGCTCCCCCTGGCCCACAATACCTGCAGGATCAACCACCGCAAGGAGCGCACCATGGATATCGGCATCAGCAAGAAAGACCGGGAAAAGATCGCCGCCGGACTCTCCCGCCTGCTGGCGGATTCGTACACCCTGTACCTGAAGACCCACAACTTCCACTGGAACGTCAAGGGCCCCATGTTCAACACCTTGCACGTGATGTTCATGCAGCAATACACGGAGTTGTGGAACGCCCTCGATCTCATCGCCGAGCGCATCCGCGCCCTCGACTTTCCGGCTCCCGGCACCTATCGGGAATTCGCCAAGCTGACGGTGATCAAGGAAAGCGAGGGAGTCCCCAGCGCCACCGAAATGATCAAGCAACTGGTGGAAGGGCAGGAAGCCGTGGTGAAGACCGCCCGCAGCGTCTTCCCGGTCGTCGACAAGGCCGGGGACGAGCCCAGCGCCGATCTGCTCACCCAGCGCATGCAGATCCACGAAAAGAACGCCTGGATGCTGCGCAGCCTGCTGGAGAGTTGAGGCGCCGCGTACGGACGAAAAAAACCCGCCAGCGGCGGGTTTTTTGTCGGGGGGCGATGACCCTTACTTGTGCTGCTGCAGGAAGCCGTCCATCCGGTACTCGGCGACGCTGAACCAGGCGTTCTGGGTCTTCCGGTACTTCTCGAACTCGGTATAGATTTTCTTGAAGGCCGGGTTCTTGCCCGCCTCGTCGGCGTACAACTGCTGTGCCGCCTTGTAGGCAGCCTCCAGGATTTCCTGGGAGTAGGCCTGCAGCTTGACGCCGTTCTGCAGCAGCTTGGACAGGGCAGCCGGGTTCTTGTGGTCGTATTCGGCCATCATCGTCACGTTGGACTCGTAGGCGGCAGCCTGGAAGGCCTCCTGGTATTCCTTGGGCAGCTTGTCCCACTCCTTCTTGTTCACGAAGAAGTGGATGACGGGACCCGGCTCCCACCAGCCCGGGTAGTAATAGTACTTGGCGACCTTGTAGAAGCCCAGCTTCTCGTCGTCGTAGGGGCCGACCCACTCGGCGGCGTCGATGGTGCCCTTTTCCAGCGCCGGGTAGATGTCGCCGCCGGCGATTTGCTGCGGCACGGCGCCCAGGGCCGCGTAAACGTTGCCGCCCAGACCGGCGATGCGGATCTTGAGGCCCTTGACGTCTTCGAGGGTCTTCACTTCCTTGCGGAACCAGCCGCCCATCTGGGTGCCGGTGTTGCCGCCGGCGAAGGAGACGATGTTGTAGTTGGCGTAGAACTCGTCGAGGAGCTTCTGGCCGCCACCGTAGTAGATCCAGGCGTTCATCTGGCGGGCGTTCATGCCGAAGGGGACGGCGGTGCCGAAGCCGAAGGTCTTGTCCTTGCCGACGTAGTAGTAGGAACAGGTGTGGCAGCATTCGACGGTGCCCTGCTGCACGGCATCCAGGGCCTGCAGGCCGGGGACGATCTCGCCGCCGGCGAAGACGCGGATGTCGAACTTGCCGCCGGTCATGGCGCGCAGACGGTTGGCAAGCACCTCGGCGCCGCCGTAGATGGTGTCAAGGCTCTTGGGGAAGCTGGAAGTCAGGCGCCACTTGATGGACGGCAGCTCGGCGGCGATGGCAGGCGCGGCGACGGCGGTGGCGGCGCCGGCAGCGGCGCCGACGGTGGCTTTCTTCAGGAAATCGCGACGTTGCATGGTGTCTCCTCTGTTGTGGTTGGACGGAACGCCGATTGGCGAGACCATTCTTGTCCACAGAAGAGCAATGCACCAGTTGCGGAAAACCCTAACCCCCGGACCGGGGAAGCCTCCGGGGGTCAGGGCGTAACCGGGAAAGGCCCGGCAGCAGGCAATCCCTACCGATGCTTAGCGATGGCCCTGCATAAAGTTGTCCAGGGGCACTTCCGCTACCGAGAACCAGGCCCGCTGGGTCTTGCCATACTTGCTGTAGGAATCGTAGAGCTTCCGGAAGGCGGCGTTCTTGGCAGCCTCGTCGGCGAAAATCTGCTGGGCGGCCTTGTGGGACGCCTCCAGGATCTCCTTGGGGAAGGTTCTCAGCTTGACGCCCTGCTGCAGGAGTTTGCTCAGGGCAAGGGGGTTCTTGTGGTCATACTCTGCCAGCATGGTGACGTTGGCCTCTGCAGCGGCCACCTTGAAGGCTGCCTGATATTCCTTGGGCAGCTTGTCCCACTCCTTCCTGTTCACGAAGAACTGCAGGCAGGTGCCGGGCTCCCACCAGCCGGGGCCGTAGTAATTCTTCGCCACCTTGTAGAAGCCCAGCTTCTCGTCGTCGTAGGGGCCGATCCACTCGGCAGCGTCGATGGTGCCCTTCTCCAGCGCCGGGTAGATGTCGCCTGCCGCGATCTGCTGGGGAACCACGCCCAGTTCGGAGAACACCGCGCCGCCCAGGCCGCCGATGCGCATCTTCACGCCCTTCAAATCGGCGATGCCATTCACCTCCTTGCGCCACCAGCCCCCCATCTGGGTCCCCGTGTTGCCACCCGGGAAGGAGACGAAGTTGTAGCCGGCGTAAAACTCGTCCAGCAGTTCCTGGCCGCCGCCGTAGTACATCCAGGCGTTGGTCTGACGGGCATTGATGCCGAAGGGCAGCGCCGTGCCGAAAGCAAAGCTGCGGTCCTTGCCGACATAGTAGTAGGAGGCGGTGTGGCAGCATTCCACGGTGCCCTGCTGCACGGCGTCCATGGCCTGGAGACCGGGGACGATTTCACCGCCGGCGAAGACGCGGATGTCGAACTTGCCGCCGGTCAGCTCCTTGAGGCGGGCGGACAGCTGCTCGGCGCCACCATAGATGGTGTCCAGGCTCTTCGGGAAACTGGAAGTCAGGCGCCACTTGATACTGGGCAATTCTGCCGCAATGGCTGGCGCAGCGATGGCGGCGGCGGTGCCGGCAGCGGCGCCGACGGTGGCTTTCTTCAGAAAATCGCGACGTTGCATTTTGTCTCCTTGAGTATGGGCATAGGCGGCGATGGCCTCGTCCCCGGGGAGCCCGGAGACGATTGGTCATACCACTTGACCGTGGATTTTCACCCAACAAAATGCTCTCGCAAATTATGGAAAACCCTATGGCGTAATTGCAGTAAGCGGCAGGCTGCCGGTTACCGTGGATATGGCCTACTCCCCGGCCACCGTCATGCGATTGACCAGGATCGACCCGGTCTGCTTGGAGCCCCGGACGTGCACGTCGCGTCCGACAGCGACGATGCTGCGCAGCATGTCGCGGAGGTTGCCGGCGATGGTGATTTCCTCGACCGGGTAGGCGATCTCGCCGTTCTCGACCCAGTACCCGGCGGCGCCGCGGGAATAGTCGCCGGTGACGTAATTGACTCCCTGCCCCAGCATCTCCGTCACCAGCAGGCCCCGGCCCATGAGGCGGCAGAGGCCCGCCAGGTCATGCTCGCCGGGCTCGATGATGAGATTGTGGCTGCCGCCGGCGTTGCCGGTGGTCTGCATGCCCAGCTTGCGGGCCGTGTAGACGCCCAGGAAATAGCCTTGCAGGATGCCGCCGGCCACCACTTCCCGCTCGCGGGTGACGACGCCGTCGTTGTCGAAGGGCGAACTGCCCAGGGCCTTGGGAATGTAGGGGCGTTCGCTGATATTGACGAAATCGGGGAAGACCGGCTTGCCCAGGTGATCCACCAGGAAGGAGGCCTTGCGGTAGAGGGCCCCGCCGCCGGCGGCATGGACGAAGCTGCCGAGGAGCCCCGCCGCCAGGGGCGCTTCGAAGATGACCGGCACATCCTCGGTCCTCACCCGCCGGCCGCCCAGGCGCGCCACCGCCCGCTCCGCCGCCTTGCGGCCGACGGATTCCGCGCTTTCCAGTTCGCCGGCATCGCGGCAGGTGGTGTACCAGTCGTCCCGCTGCATGGCGTCCTGCTCGCCGGCAATGACCGAGCAGGCGACATAATGCCGCGAGGTCGGATAGCCGCCCATGAACCCCAGGCTGTTGGCAGCCACGAACTGGGCTTCCTGGGAGGAAACGGTGGCCCCCTCCGAATTGCTCACCTTCCTGCTGGTATCGAAGGCTGCCTGCTCGCAGCGCTGGGCCAGGTCGATGGCGGTCTCCACCGGCAGCTCCCAGGGATGGTAGAGGTCGAGATCCGGCACGTCGCGGGCAAGCAGCGCAGCGTCGGCCAGGCCGGCGCAGTCGTCGGCGGCGGTGAAGCGGGCGATGTTGAGGGCGGCCTCGACCGTGTCCCGCAAGGCCTGGGGCGAGAAATCGGAGGTGCTGGCGTAGCCCTTGCGCTGGCCGGCATAGATGGTGACGCCGATGCCCTTGTCGCGGTTGTACTCGATGGTTTCCACCTCGCCGCAGCGCACCGTCACCGACTGGCCGAAGCCCTCCGACACGTCCACTTCGCAGGCCGTCGCCCCCTTGGCCCGGGCGTGATCGAGGACATCGCGGGCAAGCTGCTGGAGGGTGGCGAAGGGGTAGGAAAAGTGGGTGCTGGCAGGCATGGGCGGGGCATCCGGGGGCTAAAATCGTTATCATAGCAGCCCACCGCAGCGAGCCTCCCCATGCACGACGAAGATTTCCCCGACGACCAGCGCCCCTCGAAAACCCGCCGCAAGGCGGAAATGCACGAACTGCAGGACCTGGGTGCCGCCCTGGTGGAGCTGTCGCCGGGGCAGTTGAAGCGCATCGACCTGCCCGAGGACATCCTGGAGGCGGTGCTCGACTGGCAGCGCTTCACCAAGCACGAGGCCCGGCGTCGCCAGTTGCAGTACATCGGCAAGCTGATGCGCACCGCCGACAGCGAACCCATCCGCGCCGGGCTGGCCCTGCTGCGCGGCGAATCCGCCGCCGAGACGGCCCGCCTGCACCGGCTCGAGCGCCTGCGGGAACGCCTGCTGGAAGACGAGAAGACGCTTTCGGAAATCGCTGAAACCTGGCCCGGCGCCGACCTCACCCAGTTGCGGCAGTTGCGCCGCAATGCCCTCAAGGAGCAGGAAGCGGGCAAGCCGCCGAAGAGCTTCCGCGCCATCTTTCAAATCCTCAAGGAACTGGACAGCCATGCCCCCCAATGACCCCATCCTCATCGGCCTGGTCTCGATCAGCGACCGCGCCTCCAGCGGCGTCTACGAAGACAAGGGCATTCCCGCCCTGGAAGACTGGCTGGGCGCAGCCCTCACCTCCCCCTGGACCACGGAAATCCGCGTCATTCCCGACGACCAGCCCACCATCGAGGCCACCCTGACGGAACTGGTGGACCAGGTCGGCTGCCAACTGGTGCTCACCACCGGCGGCACCGGCCCGGCGGTGCGCGACGTCACGCCGGAAGCCACCCTGGCCGTAGCCGACAAGGTCATGCCCGGCTTCGGCGAGGAAATGCGGCGCATCAGCCTCAACTTCGTCCCCACCGCCATCCTTTCCCGGCAGGTGGCGGTGATCCGCAAAGAGGCGCTGATCATCAACCTGCCCGGCCAGCCGAAATCCATCAAGGAAACCCTGGAAGGCGTCAAGGCGGCGGACGGCTCGGTGGTGCACACCGGCATCTTCGCCGCCGTGCCCTACTGCCTCGACCTCATCGGCGGCCCCTACATCGAGACCGACGACGCCGTGATCAAGGCCTTCCGGCCCAAGGCCGCCCTGCGGCCGAAGGCCTAGCCGGGCCGGCGGAAGCGCGCCACCTCGTGGTCGCCGGCCTCGCCGGCGAGGATGGCCGGATAGAGGACGGCGACGCGGCCGGCGTCGGTGAATTCCATGGCCGTGCGCAGATCGAAGGTTCCCGGCGGCACCAGCATGGTCACCTCGCCCTCTTCCTGCACGTCCTGCAGCCACAGGGCGGCCGTTCCCGGCGCCGCGGCATAGGAAGTGCCCTTGGCCTGGGGCCGCAGGCTCACCACCGCCACCTGGCGGGAAAGGGTCTGGATGCCGACATGGACGGCCTCGTCACCCCCCTTGCGCAGGCGACGGACGACGCCGAGCAGCCAGTTGTCGCCGCCCTCCGGCTGCATGGCGAGAAGGGTGCCGAGGGGGAGTTGCTCCTCGGCCTCCCCGCCGACGACGATGCCGAAACCCCCGCGGCTGACGTTTTCCACCACCCAGCTCTCCATCCGCCCGGGGTCCGGCCGCCCGTCGCAGGCCGCCAGGGCGTCCGGGAAGCCGACCAGCACCGACATGCGATGCTTGACCGCATGGCGGGCATGGCGGCGCTGGGGCGGAACCGGTGCCCAGCAGGCAGCCAGATGACGCAGAACCGGCAACAGGGCCCGCGTCGAATACTGGTTCCCCAGCGCCAGGGTGGTGGGCACGGCGGCGCCCCGTTCCAGCTCCGTTGCCAGTTGCTGCAGGTTGTCGTAGGCGCGGCCCGGGTGGAAGAAGCGCAGGGTCGGCACCATCTGCCGCGGCACGCTGGCCAGGCGCAGGGGCGCCTGGGCCCGGGCCAGGTCCACCCAGTAGACGCTCTCCGCCGTGCTGACCGGCCCGAACACGAAGCCGCCGACGTAGTTGGCCACCAGCCGCCAGGCCAGTTCGATCTCCCACGGCAGCAGGCTGTCCACGGCCGACGCCTGCAGGGCAAGCACCTTCAGGTATTCCTGCTGGGGCGACGTCATGCCGGAGGTCTTCGGGTAGAGCTGCACCGCCTTGGTCGCCATCCCCGCCTGCTCCGCGGCCGAATAGGCCAGGGCCAGGCGCAGCCAGACGGTATCGGCCGGGGTGTCGTAACGGAAGCGCTGCCACTTCAGGGCCATGGCCAGGGCACGGATGAGCCGGCTGGCAAGCAGCGGCAGGCCGGCACGCAGGTTCTCCGCCGGGCGATCGCCCGCGCCGAGACGGGCGACGCATTTCTCGTAGCAGGCCGCGGCGTGCAGCCAGAAACCATGCACCGCCGACCACAGGCGTTTCTCGTCGGTTTTCGACAGGCGCGCCGACTGCAGGTATTCCCGTGTCAGCCGCAGCTCGTGCCACTGGGCGGCCTCGTCGAGCTGACAGGTCACCTCGAACAGAACGTCCTCCCCCATCCCGTCGGCCGCCACCACCGACTGCAGCCAGCCGACGATCTCGTCCAGGGCCTTGAGGGCGTTGTCCATGGGCAGCTCCCCGAGGATCCGCCGCAGCTCCTTGGCCGAGGCCAGCGGATGCTGCGGTCCCCGCTGCTGGCCGAACAGCCCCCCCAGCTTGCCGATGTTTTCCAGCACCTGATCCTCCTTGTCCCGGCAGCCCGCCGGCAGCCGAAGTGCTCTCAATGTCCTCGCCGGATTGTAGCCCGGTTGTCCGCCCGGTATGCACCCGCCGCAGGACACAGCGGCCCCGCCCGGGTGCGCTAGAATGCCTCTTTTCGTTTCTCCCTGCCGCCATGCAGCCCTACCTCGACCTCATGCGCCACGTGCTCGACAACGGGCACGACAAGTCCGACCGCACCGGCACCGGCACCCGCTCGGTCTTCGGCTGGCAGATGCGCTTCGACCTGGCCAAGGGATTTCCGGTGCTGACCACCAAGAAACTGCACCTGAAATCCATCATCCACGAACTGCTGTGGTTCCTGCAGGGGGATACCAACATCCGCTACCTCAAGGAAAACGGGGTGCGCATCTGGGACGAGTGGGCCGACGAAAACGGCGACCTCGGCCCGGTCTACGGCAAGCAGTGGCGGCGCTGGGAAACCCCGGACGGCCGCGTCATCGACCAGATCGGCCAGTTGCTGCACAGTTTGAAGCACAACCCGGATTCCCGCCGCCACATCGTTTCCGCCTGGAACCCGGGCGACGTGGACCGCATGGCCCTGCCCCCCTGCCATTGCCTCTTCCAGTTCTACGTGGCCCCGCCCCGGGCCGCCGGCGAGAAGCCCCGCCTTTCCTGCCAGCTCTACCAGCGCAGTGCCGACATCTTCCTCGGCGTGCCCTTCAATATCGCCTCCTACGCCCTGCTCACCGTGATGCTGGCCCAGGTCTGCGGCTACCAGCCGGGCGAATTCGTCCACACCTTCGGCGACGCCTACATCTTTGTGGAACCTAAAAAAGCACCAACCTACCATTAGACGGTGGTCTTGCAGCTTTTTCGACCGGTACATTTGGGAAAAGTACCAGCACATAGATACCTACCTACGCAGCAGCCCGAACCCCTAGCTGCCGCATTCTTCAATCGGCAGCTAACAGTTCTTCGGCCTCGGCCACCAATTCGCTAGCCGAACAGCCCAAAGCCCGAGCGAGTTTCAGCATGGTCTGAAATGTGGGCTGCTTATGACCGTTCTCAAGCCAGGATACATAGACACGCTCTATCCCAGCTTCAAACGCCAACTGTTCTTGGCTTAAAGAGAGCGCATTTCGCTTCGCTCTCAACACTTTCCCAAACGCCTCACCCGGCTCCACCAGACTTCTCCCGAAAGGGATTGACGGTAGGAGATGGGCGTCCAACGGTCTTTATACTATAGTATACATATCTCTCAAAGGGACGGTGTTGGCAGGCCAGTTCAATTTTCTGCTCGCTGCATTAACTACCCGGATTTACCAGCCGAGGAGCCATCCTTGGCGACCACTGGTTGATGCACGGGGTAGCGAGTCTATTTGGGTGCTGCTTTGAAGAATATTCGAAAGAGATTGGGTGTAACCGCATCCAAGAGTGATGCATTTCACTATGTGAACTATTTGGAAGTTACCGAGAAGCAACTTCGTTTGTTAGACAAATACCCGCTTTTTTTTCGGGCCGCCCGCTTTCCTGAAACATATCTATGCAATCTAGGATATTGGGGCCTTCAGTGTGGCCCTGGTTGGTTTCCATTGGTAGAAAACGCTGCTGCCGCCATTGAGAACGAACTTAAGAAGCTTCTGCAACGCATCTCCGAAAGCAGCACACTTGTTTCCGTCGACCGTCTCCTGAGGGAGACATGCATCAAGCATCGAGATGATGAGGTCGTTGTCGATGAAGGCGCATCGGGTGTGGCGTCACTAATTCCGTTTTGCTCCGAAATTTGCGTAGAAGGTGGTGCCCTACGAATTTCTCTCGTGAATGGGTATTTGTGCGATGGTGCAACTTGGGTGGCAATTCGGTCTGCCGCTGACCGGGCAATTCTACGAGCCAGCCATCTGTGCGAACGCTGTGGGCGGCCAGGTCAATATCGAGCGGGATATTGGCGCCGGGTGTATTGCGCAGAATGTGCAGCGACGACAATCCGGATTTAGCCTGACTCACCAGCGTGTTGTCTGCGACGAGGGAATGGTTTTCGTCAGCTGCTGAAATCTTGCCACTTTGCACAACCTGAAATGGAGGGGCGCAGAGAGACCAGGCCGACTAATTGCGTCATTTTGCCTTTGTGCGAATTTCTTGCACGGAAGGCGTTGCGGTCGGGCTGACTGGCTTTAGCGTCCCTTTACGGTAAGCAGTCTCGAGCTTATCCTGGCCAAATGGCACAAGATAAAGCAATTCGTGGCCAAAATAATTAGATGGAAATGCTGGTACTTTTTCGTACCGATGCCGAAAACCTAACAGTAGCTCGGGCGTTTGGGCTCTGGCGCATCCAAAAATGGGGTGAAACCCATAATGAGTGTGTCCAGCCAGTCCGCTTTTGCACGTACCCATGACAGCCAATGCGCTTTTCATTTGCGAATCGCACCCCTTTAAGGTACTTCCCGCAAATGAAAGGAACGCTGGCGTTACGCCACCTTGATACGAATTTCCGCTGTCATAGACTTGGCATTCGGATTCACTGGCTTTAGTCGCCCCTCTCGATGCGCGGCTTCAAGCTTGGCCAGCAAGCGCTCGGCGAGCGCCACATTGGCTGCCGCGAGCACTGGGTCAGTCTGTCTTTTCTTGATGGCCATAAAGCCTCCTTCTTCGACGCCAGCAGTCAATATAAGGACGAAGCCCGTCCAGGCACAAGTGGCCAGGAAATTCACATCGGTTGTTTAGAACGCCGGAACGAAAATGTATCCGCCGTCGGCATCGCCATAGGCTTTCGTCTGCCCCAGCCGCAGACAACCCGCAGTCAGGGCGCATAGGGCCGCATCGAGGGCGTCGATGGATTTCAGGAGCCGAGTGTCGATGCCGACATCGTCAAGGAGTTGACGGCGCTGTACTCGTTTTTGCTTGGCCGACGCAACGTCGGTGCCCAGCATGGCGCAGGTGATGGCATGAGGAAACGTCTCAAAACAGACTTTCCCACCGGCGTACCGCTCTTCTGTTAAAAGCGGGTGCGTAGCGGCCAGGGCTTGATAGACCTGCTCGCCATTGAACATCCAGCCGTAGAAACCGGAGCGGTTTGCCTCAGCACGCTCTCGCGTGGGAGTCGCAAAGCAAAATATCCGTTCCCGGGCGAATGCCCGTTCTGCACGTCGACCGGCGTCGGGCTTCCCCCAGCGGCACGGCGAGTCGATACCAATGACCTCGGCGCCGAAGTCATTGCACTGGCGCACCAGGTATTCGGGGTCACGGCTGTTGATGGTGCAGACGACTTCATGACCGCGCAGGATGACCAGATGGCAGCCTTTCCTGCAGCCGCCGATGTCGATACCGGCCACGGTCACTGACGACTCAAGGGGCTTCATGCGATGACGGCTTTCGCGCTAATTACGAATGCCGGTACAACTGGGGTAGTGCGAACACCCCCAAAACTGTTTGCCGGCGTTTGCCCCTTTTTTCGCCGTGCGCCGAACCATTGGGCTGCCACATTTTGGGCACCCATAAGACTCATCGGACGCCGCTGCAGAAGCAGGTGGTACGGCGCCAATCAATGTCCGCAATTTACAGGTGTCGAATAACTCAATTGAGCGCCCCTCCGCAAAACTCTGCGCTTCCTCCGTAAAGCTGCCCGATGTAACGACAAACCCGCCAACAGCCTTCTCGGCCGCCATCACCCCATAAAGTTCGCGGACGATGGCTACGCCGACCTTCTGGGCCTTCCACTGCTTGCACTGAACGAGGTACTTGTCGCTCCCCATGTGGAGCTCCAGGTCCACGCCACCATCCGGGCCTTGGCCACCCCGCTCCACGACGCGATAGCCCTGCCGGCGGAAGGTTTCTGCCACCAGCCCCTCAAACTCGCGCCACGTCATTTTTTCCAAAGCGTTTGCCGCTGGGTCATTGGCCACCTGGCCATGCAATTCAGTTTGGCGTCGCCGGCGGGAGAACGAAACATAGGCACCCGCCAAAAAGGCGAGCGGCACAAAATATTGAAAAACGCTCGCCAGCATGGTGCCGAGGCTATGAACAACGCTATCCCCCGCGGTCTTGCCCAGCGCTTTGAGTTCGGCCGGATTCATCGTCAGCGGCGCACGCGTCGCAAAATAGTGAAGGACGAGGTAGGCCACGACCGCCAAGCCCACCCCCGCCTTCCACGGAAGTTGCGCGGAGATGTCCATCAAATCTTCGAGGACCGAGGTTTTCTTGCGAGCCATGGCTTCACGTCGTTATGCACAAGAGATGATTGTGCGATTGACGCCATGCCATTTGCAAGCCGCCGACCGAAAAACCTCCCCCTACCTGCGTGGTGGCCTAGCCCTAGGCAATTCCAAATTGCCCCGGCGCCAGCATGTCGGCCGGTTGCCTACACCGCTGATTCCGTTGTGCATTGTCTTCTCTCTTTCCTGTGGAGAAAGCGATGGCGAAGAAGCGTTGCAAGGCCTGCGGGCAAGAATTCACGCCCAGGCCGCAAACCAAGCACCAACAATACTGCTCAGCCCCAACCTGCCAGCGTGAGCGGCGCCGACGTACCCAAGCGGAAAAGCGAGCCAACCATCCCGCACTTCGGACAAGCGACGCCCAGTATTTCAGGGACTGGTCGGCGAAAAACCCAGGTTACTGGAAAGACTATCGTGCCCGGAATCCCGAGTATGCCGAACGCAACCGACACCAGCAGCGAGAGCGCAATCGCGCCCGTATTGCAAAGGATGCCTTGAGCCCGCCGAACACCCTGCCGTCCGGCCTTTACCGGCTGATTTCCGCGACACACGACACGATTGCAAATGAAGATGCGTGGTTGGTTGAAATCACCGTCCTGACGGGCACGTCAGGCCATGGAACCGATGATTGCAAAATGAAGACGTGATTTCCCGGCGGCATATTACGCGCTAATGTCGCATCACCGATAACCAGTGCGCAGGACCGTCAGCCACCAAAAGGCCAGCGCGAACCCGCCCGACGAGTGAGTGATTCATCATGAAAGCCCCAGAGAGAGACGGTGGTGAATCGCCGCCGACTTCCCCATTCCGAGCCGCCGAGTATGTCCGGATGTCGACCGAGCACCAGCAATATTCGACGGAAAACCAGGCCGACCGGATTCGAGAATACGCGGCGCGCCACGGCATCCAAATCGTCCGCACCTATGCCGACGAAGGCAAGAGCGGCTTGCGCATCGACGGCCGCCAAGCTTTGCAGCGCCTGATACGTGATGTCGAGTCCGGCCAGGCGGATTTTCAGGTCATCCTGGTCTACGACGTCAGCCGCTGGGGCCGCTTCCAGGACGCTGACGAGAGCGCGTATTACGAGTACATCTGCAAGCGCCAAGGCATCACCGTCGCCTATGTCGCCGAACAGTTCGAGAACGATGGCTCGCCAGTCTCGACCATCGTCAAGGGCGTCAAGCGCGCCATGGCCGGCGAGTACAGCCGCGAGTTGTCGGGCAAGGTCTTCGCCGGGCAATGCCGCCTCATCGAACTCGGCTACCACCAGGGCGGCCCCGCCGGCTACGGGTTGCGGCGCGTCCTCATCGACCAGCATGGTCTGATGAAAGGACAGCTGGCACGCGGCGAGCACAAAAGCCTGCAGACCGACCGCGTCATTCTGGTGCCCGGGCCCCAGGCCGAAGTCGAAGTCGTCAACCGCATCTACCGCTGGTTCATCGACGACAACCTTTCAGAATCTCAAATCGCCTCTCGCCTCAACGCCGAAGGTCTCCGTACCGACCTAGGCCGAAACTGGTCACGCGGCACAGTCAATGAGGTGCTGACCAACGAAAAATACATCGGCAACAATGTGTACAACCGGGTTTCCTTCAAACTCAAGAAAGCCCGCGTCGTTAACCCGTCCGAAATGTGGATTCGCAAGGCCGGCGCCTTCGAGCCCATCGTCTCCCCCGAACTCTTCTTCACCGCCCAGGGCATCATGCGGGCAAGGTCGCGGCGTTACACCGATGAGGAATTGCTCGAGCGCCTGCGTACTCTGTACCGGTCGCGCGGGATGCTATCCGGCCTGATTATCAATGAGACCGAAGGCATGCCCTCGGCGGCGGCCTATGCCCACCGTTTTGGCAGTCTGATACGCGCCTATCAGAAGGTCGGCTTCACCCCGGACCGCGATTACCGTTTCCTGGAAATCAACCGGCTCCTGCGCCAGTTGCATCCCAGCATCGTCAATGAGACCGAAGCGGCCATTCGCGCCCTCGGTGGCGCCGTGCAGCGGGACCCGGCCACCGACCTGCTCGAGGTCAATGGCGAATTCAGCGTCTCCCTCATCCTGGCACGTTGCCTGACCACCTCGACCGGCAGCCGCCGCTGGAAGGTCCGTCTCGATACAAGCCTGTGTCCTGACATCACGGTCGCCGTCCGCCTCGACACTGGCAACGAGGCGGCACTCGACTATTACCTGCTGCCGCGGCTCGACTTTGGGACGTCGAACTTGAGCCTCGCCGAATTGAATGCCACGGAACTCGACTGCTACCGCTTCGATACCCTCGACTACCTCTACGGCATGGCCGAGCGTCAGCGACTGCGGAGGGCTGCATGACCCACAAACTCCAAAAGCGACCCCTGAAGTCCATTTCCATCGACCGCATCGACGTGCTCAACCCCCGCGAGCGCAACAAGCGGGTCTATGAGGACATCGTCAGCAACATCCAGAAGGTCGGCCTGAAAAAGCCGGTGACGGTGACGCCGAGGCCGGGGCCGGATGGGCACGAACGCTACCTGTTGGTCTGCGGCGAGGGGCGACTCAACGCCTTCCGCGCTCTGGGTAGAACAGAGATTCCGGCCCTGGTGCTGGAGGTCAACAACGAGGACGCCTTCATCATGAGCCTCGCCGAGAATATCGCTCGCCGGCAGTACCGCCCGCTGGAAATTCTCTCCAGCATCAAACGACTTGGCGACCAGGGGTACGGCCCCAAGGAAATTGCCACGAAGACGGGCCTGACCCAAACTTACGTGACCGGCGTCCTGAAACTACTCGACCAGGGCGAGGAGCGCCTGCTGGTGGCGGTGGAGACCGGCCGCGTGCCCTTGAACGCGGCCTTGGACATTGTCGGAGCCGGGAACGACGACAAGGCGTTGCAAGCGGCCATGCAGGAAGCCTACGAATCCGGCCGGCTGCGCGGCAAGCAGCTGATGGCAGCCCGCAAGGTCATCGAGCGGCGCCAGTCCCTGGGACGCAGTGTTGGCAAGCGGACGCCACGCAAGACGGCCGATGTTTCCGCATCCAGTCTGGTTCGAACCTACCAGCGTGAAGTCGAACGGCAGAAGCTCGTGGTCAAGAAGGCTGAGCTCACCCAGCAGAGACTCCTGTTCGTAGTCAGCGCGCTTCGTCAGCTACTCGCCGACGAAAATTTCATCAACCTGCTGCGGGCCGAGCACCTGGAAACGCTGCCCAGCTACCTGGCCGAGCGCGTCTGGCCCAACGGGAGCGCGGCGTGAATGGAGCTCCGCTGGGATTCATTCCCGAGACGTGCCTAGTACCCCTCGAGCAGCTGCTGCCGTCGAAGAGCACCCCGGCGGGACTTCTGGGCTCCGCCAAATATCAGCAAGTCCGCAGCTCCATCGAGGAGGTCGGACTCATCGAGCCGTTGTCGATTTCGGTTCCGCAGCCGGATGGCCAACACCTGGTTCTGGATGGCCACGTACGTCTGGTGGCGCTACGGGAGCTGGGGTACGAAGAAGCGCTGTGCCTCGTGGCGACCGATGACGAGTCCTATACCTACAACACAAAAATCAACCGCCTGGCCACTATCTCTGAGCACAAGATGCTGCGCCATGCCATCCAGCAAGGTGTCTCGGAAGAGCGTCTGGCACGGGCGCTCAATGTCGACATCTCGCAAATCGAGAAAAAGGCCCGGTTACTGGACGGCATTTGTCCCGAGGGGGCCGAGCTGTTGAAGGAACGGCAGTTTTCGGCGGAGATTTCCCGGGTATTGCGCAAAATGAAGCCGACCCGGCAAGTCGAGTGCTTGGAACTGATGATTTTGGCGAACAACCTCACGGTTCCCTATGCCGAGGCCTTGCTGGCCGCCACGCCGTTGGCGCAACTCGTGGATGGTCAAAAGCAGAAGAAGCTGGCTGGGGTGACGGCGGAACAAATGCAAAAGATGGAGCGCGAAATGGCCAACCTTCAGGGGCAATACAAGCTCATCGAGCAAAGCTATGCCGAAGACGTCCTGAATCTAGTGCTGGCGCGCGGTTATATCGCCAAGCTGGTCGACAACGAGGCGGTCGCCCGTTTCATTCGTCTGCAGCGACCAGAACTATTGGAGCAGCTCGAATTTATCGTCGCTGCGACATCGCTTGAGCAGTAACCGGGCCTTGGCTCTTTAACAATTCGGACTTGTTGGCGGAGAGAGCCGTTGGCCGCGTGTGCGGCACCAAGGGCATGCGGCTCTCTCCGCTCGGCTTTCTATTTCATCGGCATTTGCTCGGCTGTAGAATCCTGGGCGACAACAACAGCTTGCAGCCCCGTGCTGGGCATGGGTCGATGTAAAGTAGCTGCAGCCTAGGGAGGGTGCCTTGGATGGATGTTTTTGAATTTCGAGCAAAGCTGGTATCCGACTACGCGGCATTTACGCGCAGCTTTACGCGCATTCAGGCGCGAGACATCCTGACTTTTGTTAACGATGCATACGATTCCGGACGTTACTGGCCGGCACCGCTTGTGCAAGTTAATCCCAACTTCAAGGCTGGAGGCACCGTCGAGGCTCTAGTTGGGAAAGGCGGCCTGCATGCCGAATGTGCGCGCATTTTTCGCGCAGGCAAGGCCGCGGCCAGCCTCGGCGTTTCGCTTACTCTCTTCAAGCACCAGGAAGAGGCCATCAGTTTTGCCCAGAGTGGCGAAAGCTATGTGCTAACGACCGGCACCGGCTCCGGCAAATCGCTCGCCTACTTCATTCCCGTAGTCGATGCCATCCTTAAGGCAAAGGCCGTCGACCCGACACCGCGCACACGGGCCATCATCATCTACCCGATGAACGCCCTGGCTAACAGCCAGTTAGAAGAGTTGGGCAAGTTCTTGGCTGATTATGGCGACAATCCGCCGGTAACCTATGGCCGTTACACCGGCCAGGAAGACGAGGATGAGCGCCAGCGCCTGGCATCCAATCCACCGGACATCCTGCTCACCAACTTCATGATGCTCGAACTTCTGATGACACGCCAGGACGATAAGGACAAGGCGGTCATTCGGAATGCCAAGGGGCTGCGCTTCCTGGTACTTGATGAACTCCATACCTACCGAGGCCGTCAAGGGGCAGACGTTGCGCTACTTGTACGTCGCGTACGTGAGGCACTGTCCGACCAGTTGCAGTGCATTGGAACCTCGGCAACGATGGCGACCGAAGGCTCCGAGCAGGAGAAGAACGAGAAGGTAGCCGAGGTGGCCAGCCGGCTTTTTGGCACGCCCATCAGCGCAGCGAACGTCATTACAGAAACTCTGCAACGGGTAACACCTGAGCACCTGTTGGTCGAGCATGTGCGTGCGGCATTGAGACCTTCCATCCTGGCTGGCCTGCCGTCGCAGGCGTCTTTCCAAGAGTTGGCGCAACACCCTCTAGCCGTGTGGGTCGAGTTATCCTTGGGTTTGACACGCAACGAAGGCAAATGGCGTCGCGCTCAGCCGATGACGCTGGAGGCCGCTGCATCTCAGTTGGCTGAGGACGCGACGGTGGAAGTCGAGTTCGCTCGCAACGTCCTGGCCGATTTTCTCCTTCTCGCGTATCGCACAACCGACAAACCAGCCCATGAGGGTGGCCGCAGTCTCTTTGCTTTCAAGCTGCACCAATTCATCTCGGGTGGCAGCAAGGTTTACGGCACGCTCGAAGCACCAGGGCGACGCTACCTAACCTTGGAGGGCAGCCAATACGTTCCCGGCGACCGAACCCGGCGCCTCTTCTCACTACATTTCTGCCGTGAATGCGGGCAGGAATACGCCCCGGTCTGGGACGAGAACGGCGCAAATGGACACGTCTTCAATCCCCGCAATATCGAAGAGCGAAACCACGACGACGAGGACATCAAGAGCGGCTACTTTATGCCGGACACTACCGGCATTTGGGAGGATACCCTCGACCGCTATCCCGAGACTTGGCTCGAACAACGCCAGAATGGCGACCTCAAGCTGAAGTCGAACTATAAGAAGCGCCAGCCTTATCATGTCCGGGTCAATACCGAGGGAGGGCATACCGCTGATGGCACGCCGGGTTGGTACATACCAGGCAGCTTTGGCTTCTGCCTGCGTTGCGGCGTTGTCCATCACACGTCCGGCAAGGAATCGCTGCGTCTGACTGGACTTTCGGGCGAAGGCCGGAGTTCGGCAACGACAATGCTGACGTTGTCTGCTCTACGCTATCTCTACGAAGAGGATGAGCAACTCAAGGCGGAAGCAAAGAAGGTCCTCGGGTTCACCGATAATCGTCAGGATGCCGCCCTCCAGGTTGGGCATTTCAACGATTTCCTTCAGGTTCTTCTGCAACGTGCCGCCTTGCTGGCTGCAGTACAGAAGGCCGGAGGCAGCCTGACCGAGGCGGAGGTGTCCGATGCCGTCTTCAAGGCTTTGGGCTTCGACCGCGATGACCTTGGCGTACGAGCCGAATATATGCAAGACCCTGAAGTAAAGGGGAATGCTCGCCGCCAAGTTCAGGACATCATGCGGGCCATACTCGGCTACCGGGTTTATTACGACCTGCGTCGAGGCTGGCGTTTCAACAACCCAAATCTTGAACAGCTCGGCCTCGTCCATATCGAATATCAAGACCTTGATGACCTGGTGGTTGATAAGGAATCCTGGTCCGAGGCTCCTCTTATTCTGCTGGCCGCCTCGCCCGAGGTTCGCAAGCGCCTGCTCATCAAGCTCTTTGATGCCATGCGCCAGGGGCTTTGCCTGGCCTCGCGCTACCTAGACCGTGCCGAACTCGACCGCCTCAAAACCTCCAGTTACGCCAATCTGCGAGAGCCCTGGGGATTCACTGAGGACGAAACCCCGATTGCGTCAAACTGGTTCATCACTACGGGCAAGCCGCGGGACGAGGACCGGCGGAACGTGGACTACCTCGTATCGGGCAGCGCTCGCTCCAAGCTCGGCAAGGACATCAAGAAGGCCAGCACTTGGCGGGAAGCCGATGGCAGCGACAATCCCCATGCCGGCAAAATCAAGGACGAGCACTACGAGGAAATTGTCCGAGCACTTCTAAAGGCAGCCAAGTCCTATGGCCTGGTCGTCACCGAAGAAACCGAGTTCGGCATGACGGGTTACCAGCTCAATGGCACCAGCCTCCTGTGGACGCTGGGAAATGGGCAAAGCAAGAAGGGTTCGGACGACAATACTTTCTTCCGCAGCCTCTATGGCAATATCGCGGGATTGCTCGCCAACCCGGTGCACCGCCTCTACGACTTTGAGGCCCGCGAGCACACTGCCCAGGTCGAGCAGGACGACCGGCTGGAGCGCGAGGCCCGGTTCCGTTTTACCGAGAAGGACAAAGCCGATTGGCTTGCCACCAAGGGCAAACAATTGGAATGGCTGCCAGTGCTGTTCTGTTCTCCGACCATGGAACTGGGTGTCGACATCTCGTCGCTCAACACTGTTTATCTGCGCAATGTCCCGCCTACGCCGGCCAACTATGCGCAGCGCAGCGGCCGGGCCGGCCGGGCTGGGCAGCCCGCGCTGGTCATTACCTATTGCGCCGCGCAGTCCCCGCATGACCAGTATTTCTTCCGTGACCCGGTGCGCATGGTCCATGGTCAGGTCAACCCGCCAACCCTTGACCTCGCCAACCGCGAACTCATCCAAAGTCATTTACATGCGGTCTGGCTGGCCGAGACGGGCAAAAAACTCGACAACAGCGTGCGCGGCTTGCTCGACATGAACGATTCCAAAGCGCCGCTGACGGTCGAGTACAAGCAGCAGATGGACGCCGACGCACCCCAAAAGCGGGCCCACGCCCGCGGGCTACGCATCCTATCCATGCTGGCGGGCGAACTTACCCCGCAAAAGGCGCCCTGGTATACCGAGCACTTTGCCGAGCAGGTCTTCCGCCAGGCCTATACGTCTTTCGACAAGGCGCTCGACCGTTGGCGCGACCTCTTCGCCGCCACCAAGCGCCAGATGGAAATCAACCAGAAAGTCATGAACAACCCAGCGGCCAGCGAGCGCGACCGGCGCGACGCCAAGCAGCGCCATGACGAAGCCTTCCGCCAGCAATCCCTCTTGCTGCAGGAATCCGGCTCAGCGAATTCAGATTTCTATACCTATCGCTACTTGGCCAGCCAGGGGTTCTTGCCCGGCTACAACTTCCCGCGCCTTCCACTCATGGCCTACATCCCGGCACGTAAAGGGAAGATTGGCCGAGAGAATTTCCTCTCCCGCCCGCGTTTCCTTGCGCTATCGGAGTTCGGTCCCTACAGCCTCATCTACCATGAAGGCAGTCAGTATCGGGTCACTCGCGCGATGCTCTCGGTCGGAGCAGATGACCAAGTGTCCGTCGGGGCCAAACTCACCACCGACGTAGCCCGCATCTGCCCGGCTTGTGGTTACGGCCATTTCCGGAATCAGCGCGATGCCGACCGCTGTGTCTCCTGCAATGCCCCCCTGGCCGATGCTGTGGCAGTGCAGAATCTTTACCGTATCGAGAACGTGTCCACCAAGCGAGCCGAACGCATTACCGCCAATGAGGAAGAGCGAGTGCGCCAGGGCTATGAGATGCAGACCACCATTCAATTCGGGGAGCAGGATGGGAAGCTCCAGGTGATGCATGCGCTTCTGAAGGACGGCGATACCCCTGTGCTTGAGCTGCAATACGGCTCAGCCGCCACTGTCTGGCGTATGAACCTGGGTTGGCGGCGTCGAAAGGAAAAGAGCCTGCTCGGCTTCATGATTAACCCGGTGACCGGCCACTGGATGGGCGGTGCAGAGGAGGCGGGTGAGCCGGACCCGGAAACGCCACCCGATAAGACGCCGCCGCAACGCATCGTTCCTTACGTTGAGGACAGGCGCAATGTACTCATCGTTCGCCCTCTCGAAGAGCTGGATACCAAGACCATGGCCACATTGCAGTACGCCTTGAAGCGTGGCATCGAGGCGGTCTATCAGCTCGAGGAAAGCGAATTGATGGCCGAGCCGCTCCCCAAGGCTGACCTGCGCCGTGCCATTCTGTTCTACGAATCGGCCGAAGGCGGTGCGGGCGTGCTCACCCGTATTGCAACGGAACCGGATGCGCTTGCCCTGGTAGCTGCTGAAGCGTTGGTCATCATGCACTACCAGCGTCCGGCTAACGGGCATTGGGACAAAGCAGCCCTGGCAGACGAACTGGGGACGCAAGGTCAGCCCGTCTGCGAGGCCGGTTGCTACAAATGCCTTCTCTCGTACTACAACCAGCCGGACCACATTCACATTGACCGCCAGGATGCGGACAACGAAGGCAAAGCGTTGGATATTCTTTGCCAGCTCACGCGCTCACATGGGGAAATAGGCAGCTTTGGCCGCAGCCCCGAGCAACAGCAAGGGGAACTTCATCGCATTGCGGGTAGTTCCTTGGAGCAAGCGTGGCTGGATTACGTGCAGGCACATGGCTATCGCCAACCAGATGCCGGGCAGCACACCATCGAACGCTGTCAGACATCGGCCGATTTCTACTACGCCGATTGGAAGGCCGCCATATTCATTGATGGTCCGCACCACCAGGCGCCGGCCCAGGCCGAAAAAGACAATGCTATTAACGCTTGCCTGGAAGCAGTCGGCTATTACGTCGTGCGCTTTCCCAAGGAAACGGATGCTTGGGCGGGCATCTTCAAAGCACACGCTGACCTGTTTGGCGCAGGGAACACCACTGGAAATAACGCATGATGCTGCAAATGTCGTTTCAACCCGGCAGTCTGGTCTCGGCTCGCGGCCGGGAATGGATTGTCCTACCGCAATCCTCCGATGACACCCTGCACCTGCGTCCGCTGGGTGCCGCCGAGGACGACGCGACCCTCATCTATCTGCCGATTGAACCCGGTCCCGTCGGTCCGGCGACCTTCCCGAAACCCTCTGTCCACCAGGCCGCGAATTTTGCTGCCGGCCAGCTGCTGCGCGACGCCTTGCAACTGAAGCTCCGCACCGGCGCCGGGCCATTTCGTAGCTTCGGCAACATTGCCGTGGAGCCGCGGGCCTACCAGCTCGTGCCGCTGTTGATGGCATTGAAGCAGGAGGTCGTGCGCCTGCTGATTGCCGACGATGTCGGTATCGGCAAGACCATCGAGGCAGCTCTCATCGTCCGTGAGCTTTTTGACCGGGGTGAAATCAGCCGCCTGGCCGTTCTATGCCCACCGCACCTGTGCGAGCAGTGGCAGCGGGAATTGAAACAGCGCTTTCATATCAATGCCGTCGTTGTCCGCAACACGACCGCCAATCGGCTGGAGCGTGGGCTTCCCGCCAACCAGTCGGTATTCGAAGCGTACCCGTTCACCGTCGTCAGTCTCGACTACATCAAGTCCGACCGCCGTCGGGATGAATTTCAGCGCGCCTGTCCGGAGTGCGTCATTGTCGACGAGGCGCACACCTGCACATACAGCGGCCAGGGCAAGCAGCAGCGTTACACCCTGCTCAAGGGGCTGGTTGAGAATCCCGAGCGCCACCTGGTGTTGCTGACCGCCACCCCGCACTCCGGCGATGAAGAAGCCTTCTACAACCTGCTCGGCCTACTCAATCCGGAATTCAAGGAACTGAAGGACATTCCCTCGGACAGCCGTCGCCCCTTGCGCGAACAGCTAGCCAATCATTTTGTCCAGCGCCGTCGCCCTGACATTGAGGAGTGGCAAGACAGCAGCGTATTCCCGGAGCGCTTCTCCACCGAACTGACCTACAAGCTGACCGGAGACTGGGGGCGACTCTTCGATGACGTCCTTGAATACGCACGTACCTTGGTGATTCGTGCCGAAGGCCAGGGCCTACTCCAGCAGCGCATGAGCTGGTGGGCGGCTTTGGCCTTGCTGCGTTGTATCTCCTCGTCGCCGGCAGCAGCCATCAATGCCCTGCGTACCCGTCTCTCAGGCAACGCGCTTGCCGAGGGTGCGGTCGAGGCTGAAGCGCCAACCTTGGAAGAGGCTGAAGAACAAGGCCGGGAGCGGGTTCTCGATGGTCTGGAGGACAACCTCACGACACAGGATATTGAGCCAGGCGCCCGTACCGAGGATAGTGAGTGGCTGACCGACCTGATTAGCCGTGCCGAGGGACTGACCGGCGCCGCCAAGGACCCCAAGCTCAAGCGCCTTATCGAACACCTGAAGGAACTCACCGCCGCCGGCTTCCAGCCCGTCGTGTTCTGCCGCTACATCGCCACGGCTCATTATGTGGCCGAGCAACTGCGCGCTGTTTTCCGCGACCATCTGGTTACTCCTGTAACCGGCGAATTCGCCCCTTCTGAGCGCGAAGCGACGGTAGAAGCGATGGGCGAGGCCGAGCAGCGCATCCTGGTCGCTACCGACTGCCTCTCTGAGGGTATCAACCTCCAGAATCTATTCACCGCCGTCGTCCACTATGACCTGTCCTGGAACCCGACCCGCCACGAACAGCGGGAAGGTCGCGTCGACCGCTTCGGCCAGAAGGCCCGGGAAGTGCGCACCACGATGCTCTACGGCCAGGACAACCCCGTCGACGGCGCCGTGCTGCAAGTCATCCTGCGCAAGGCCGAGAGCATCCGCAAGGAGCTTGGCGTACTCGTGCCCATGCCTGATGACCAAGGCAAGCTCACTCAGGCCCTGGTCGGCGCCGTGCTGCTGCGCAAGGGCACCACGGCCAGCAAGATGCCCCAGATGGGCCTGGACTTCGGCGAGCCTGAGACCGCCATTGATACCGCCTGGCAATCCGCTCGTGATAAAGCGTCCAAGAACCGTACCCTGTTCGCGCAACGCCGCTTGAAGCCGGAGGATGTCCTGCCCGAATGGCAAAAAACCCTGGCTGTCCTGGGCGGCGAGGAGGATGTCGAACGCTTCGTTAAACGTGCCGCCATGCAATTGGGGGCTCCGCTCGAAGCTGCCAGCAAGGCGGGCGCCCATCACTGGAGGCTCCACGCGAGCAATTTTCCCGGTGCCGTGAGCGAGCGTCTCGAAAGTGAAGGTCTGGTGGGTACGCTGCGCATCGACTTCCATCAGCCAGCCGCGACGGGGGCACAGTTTATCCATCGAACCCATCCGCTAGTCTCGGTGCTAGCCGACCACCTGCTCGAATCGGCACTGGAGAGCTCAAATGCCAATGACGCGGCGCTGGATGCTGTGGCCCGGGCCGGTGCCATCTTCACCGACGGGGTTCAGGTCAAAACCACGGTGTTGCTGGTTCGGTTGCGACACCAGCTTACTGTCACCCATCGTGGCCAATCGCGCCTGCTGCTGTGCGAGGAAACCTTGACGGTTGGAGTCCCGGCGGATGAAGCTCTGCCGTTACTGGAAGATGCTGCTGCCCGCGCCTTGATGGCCGCCGAGCCCGCCCGCAATATGCCGCCTCCCCTGCGCGACCAGCACATCCAACGTGCGCTGGACCACCTGGATGCCCAGCAGCTGACCCTTGAGGCCTTAGCGCACAAGCGGGCGCAGTTGCTGCTGGACGACCATCGCCGTGTTCGTGAGGCGGCCCAGGGGCGCGGGGAATACCGCGTAATTCCCAGCCTGCCCGTCGACGTCATGGGCGTCTTCGTCCTCATCCCGGCCTAAAACAGGGGTTCAAAAGAACATGGCTCGCCGTAACAATCAGGAACTCGCCTTTCCCGCCCTCAGTATCGAAGGAGGCCTTCTTGCTCCGGACTTTCTCAACAAGGTCGCCCATCTCGAAGCGGCCGAACAGAATGAAGCAGACTACGACGTTCCCCGCGGCCTCAAGCTGCGTGACGAAATTGGCCGCTACTGGAAGATTGCCCAAAACCTCTGGCAGGACTTCGCAGCCAAGCGGGCCCGTACCGACCTCAACAACCATGCGCTGACCGTCAAGGAACTGCTCGAACCGCTGCTTCGTCATGTTCTGTGCTTTGGGGACCTTAAGGCTGTCGGGCAAGTGGTACTTGACGAGCGCGTCTTCCCCATCGGTTTCGCCGCCGGCGAAGGGCGGGTGCCAGTCGTGCTTGCCGCTTACGACCAAATCCTCGATAAACCCGATGCCCGCTTCGGCGATGGTGTCCGCCGCCGTTCGCCTTTCCTGCTCGCCCAGGAATACCTCAACGCCAACGATGGTGCCCTTTGGGCCATCGTCGGCAACGGCCTCAAGCTGCGCATCCTGCGTGACAACCCGAGTTTGACCCGCCCGGCCTACATCGAGGCGGACCTCGAAGCTATCTTCACCGAGGGCCTCTACCCGGACTTCACAGCGCTCTGGCTGTTGGCCCATGCCTCCCGCTTCGGCAAGGTGGGGAATGAACCGAGCGATTGCCCACTGGAACGCTGGCGCAATACCGCCCAGGAAGACGGCATTCGTGCCCGCGACCGACTGCGCGTCGGTGTCACCGAAGCCTTGCGTTCTCTCGGTACTGGTTTCGTGGCGCATCCGGCCAACTCGGAACTGCGTCGCCGCCTTGAAGCCGGCGAACTCTCTACGCAAGCCTACTTCGAGCAACTGCTGCGCCTCATCTACCGGTTCATCTTCCTCGCCACCATCGAGGACCGCGACCTGCTCTTTGCGCCGGAAGCGAGTGCTGACGCCAAAGCTCGCTACCTCGCCGGCTACAGCCTTACCCGCCTGCGCCAGCTCGCTGCGCGCCGCCGCAGCTACGACCGCCATGCCGACCTTTGGCAGGCCTTGACCATCGCCTTTGCCGGTCTCGGCAAAGGCCAGCCGGCTCTCGGGTTGCCTGCCCTGGGCGGCCTTTTTGCCACCGGCCAGTGCCCGGACCTTGACCCTGCCCAGCTCGACAACAGTTCGCTGCTCTCGGCCCTGTTCAGCCTCTGCTTCTTCCGCGACGGCGCGGCGCTTTCCCGCGTCAATTACCGCGACATGGATTCCGAGGAACTGGGTAGCGTCTATGAAAGCCTTCTGGAATTGGTGCCCAATCTGGCCTTGACCGCAGGCGTCCGTCACTTCGGCTTCATCGGCGACGATGAGGAGGGCAGCACCAAGGGCAACGCCCGCAAGCTCACCGGTTCCTACTACACCCCGGACAGCCTGGTGCAGGAGCTCATCAAGAGTGCCCTGGAACCCGTCATCGAACGCACCCTGGCCGACAACCCGCAGGAACCCGTCAAGGCGCTGCTTGGACTGTCCGTTTGCGACCCGGCCTGCGGCTCCGGACATTTCCTGCTCGCTGCCGCCCGCCGCATTGCCGAGGAAGTGGCACGACTCAACGCCACCGACGGCAACCCGCTGCCCGCCGACTACCGCCGGGCGCTGCGCGACGTGGTGGCCCATTGCGTCTACGGCGTCGACAAGAACCCGATGGCGGTGGAACTCGCCCGCACTGCCCTGTGGCTGGAAGCCTACACGCCGGAACGCCCGCTCACCTTTCTCGACGCCCACCTGCGTTGCGGCGATGCGCTGCTCGGCATCCTCGACCCGGCGGTACTCGACGCCGGCATTCCAGACAAGGCCTTCAATGCGCTCTCCGGCGACGACAAGGAGGTGGTCAAACGCATCAAGAAGGCCAACCGCGACGCCCTGAAAGCCATCGGAAAGGCCAAGGTGTCCAGCGGCCAATTCTGTCTTGGCTTGGAAGCCGAACAGGACGCGGACGTCTTCGAGCATCTACCTGACGACACGCTGGACGCCGTGGAAGCAAAGCGCGTCGCCTTTACCGCCTTGCAGGCCCGGCTGTCCGGTTCCCGCGTCCGGCTAGCGGCCGACCTCTTCGTTGCGGCCTTTGTGTTGCCCAAGACACCGGACAATGAATCGCAGGTGCCAACCAGCCAAGACCTTTGGCTAGTGCAGAACGGCAGCGCCCCGCGCCCCGGCGTGGCCGATGCCGCGCGGAGTGCAGCCGAGAAGGCGCAGGTTTTGCACTGGTGGCAAGCCTTTCCGCAGGTCGGTGTGAAAGGGGGCTTCGATGTAGTGCTAGGGAACCCTCCATGGGAGCGCACTGCTATTGAAGATGAAGAATTTTTCGCAAAGCGTGATTCCACGATTGCAAGCACTACAATTACTGCACGAAGAAAACAACTTATCGAGTTCCTTCGGGTGGAAAACAGCCTTATATGGCGGGAATACGAGTTTGCAAAAGACAAATCAGCCAGAGAAGCATTGTATTTTAACGAGAGCGGTTGCTTTAAATTTGGCGCCCGAGGCCGACTAAATACTTATGCCTTATTTGCTGACCGGTGCGTGCACCTTGTCAACGATTATGGGCGCTGCGGGATGGTTTTGCCTAGCGGAATTCTGACTGATGCACCAATGGAAGACTTCTGTCGATTTATTTTCGGTAATGGGCGCGTAGACAAAGTTGTCGAATTTGAAAACTCAGAGGCGGCTTTCCCCGCTGTCCACAGGGAACAACGCTTCTGCCTAATTACTCTAAAAGGTCGAGCTCTATCAAGTGAGAGCGCGGTTCGGATTTTTGTTAACTTAACTGCGCCGGGACAAATATCAGATAATCGGCGAGGGTACTTGGCAGAGCCTAGTGATTTTCAACTAATTAGCCCTGCGACTTCTCAGCCTATCCTTGCCAAATCAGCAGAAGATTACCGAATAATAAAAAAAATATACGCCAATTCAGTCCCATTTTCTAATGGAGTAGCCAACGCTTGGGTCGGAATGACGTCAGCAGCGTTTTCTGGCTATTTGGTAATGGCAGAAGAGCTCACAAAGGATGAGTACACTCCTGTTTTTGAGGGCAAACTAATTCACCAGTATGACTGTGCTTATGCCACATTTGCAGGGGTTTCCGTAGATGACCTAAGAAAGGGAAATCCATGTTTAGTGCCTTGCGAAAATAAAGATGACCTGCCTGTTACACGTTACTTTGTGAAGCGTGGTATTGCAGATGACTTCTTGACCGATAAGATTGGCGATTCAAATTGGGTCCTTTGTTATCGGGACGTAACGAACGTCAACAACGAACGCACCGCAATTGGTACTGTGTTGCCCAGAGTCGCTCCGATGCAACCATTGAATGGCATTTCAGTGATTGATGCTGAAACCGCATGTAGGGTTCTAGGTGCATTTAACAGTTTGATTGTCGACTTTGTGGCAAAACAACGATTTTCTGGTAGGCATTTGAACGTCACTACATTTTCTCAATTGCCATTCCCCAAAAATGATGCGTTTGCTACAGATATTGGCGCACGAGTGGTTAAATTGCTGCACACAGTGCCAGCCTTGGATTCTTTTGCCCACCAACTTATAGGCGAGTCATCTAGCAATCCTTTGTCTGAATTGGAACGAGCAAAGCTGCGCGCCGAACTCGATGCCTACTACGCGCGCCTCTACGGCCTCACCCGCGACGAACTGCGCTACATCCTCGACCCCGCCGACGTAATGGGCGAGGACTATCCGTCCGAAACCTTCCGCGTGCTCAAGAACAACGAGATGCGCGAATTCGGCGAATACCGTACCCAACGGCTGGTGCTGGCGGCGTGGGACAGGTTTGAAGCGGGAGCCAGAGAGCCCAGTGTGCCCGTCCTGAGCGAACAAGGTCTGATTCGCAATGCCGACGAGGCTGATTTTGCTGGCATCGTCGCCGAGGTTATCAGACTGCTTCCAGAGGGCATTTCTGCGGGAGACCTTCAGACGCTGGTTGCGTATGCGATGCAGCCCAGCATGGTGGCGCAATTGGTCGACCAGCCATCTGCAGGAAGGCTGATTACGCTGATGAATTCGGTCTGCCGGATTGATGTTGGCACCGCCATCCAGCTGATACCCAGCATTCTTCATCGGCTCCAGTCGACGGGCGTTTGCCGTTCGATTAGGCGTGGCGAGGCTGTTGTGTATGCTGGCAGCACGGGCACTCTTCCTGCCGATGTGCGTTGCGCCCAGGAGCATACCGAGTTGGGCGGACTGCTATTGGCACTAGATGCGAAGCGAAAGGCTGTCGCGCGAACAGGCCAGGAACAGGCAATAAACACCGTGGAACGGGGTGCCGCATAAGGAGGCGTCATGGCGAACTGGCTGTCTGAGTATAAGGCGACTCGGCAATCGCCAAGGTTATGGGTTGAAGATGTTTGGCTGCTTGAGTCGACCGAGCCACTGCTCGTTACCCGCAACCTGAAGCTACGCCAAGGCCTGAATGTCGTTTGGGCACGGGAGCCGGAAACAGACGATGCTTCCGGATTGGCCAGCGCTGGCCATGGCGTAGGTAAGACATCGCTCTGCTACCTGCTGCGGCATTGCCTGGGTGACGAGGCAGCTTCGATTACGGTTCTTTGCGATAAGGCATCAGGTGCCTTCCCGAAAGGCGGCGTAGCGGCCAAAGTGCATCTCGATGGCACAACATGGCTCGTGTTCAGGCCTTACGCTCGTTTTGGGCGGTCACAGGCCGGGGTGGGGGAAAGCCTGGAGGCCTTGTTTTCCGGCCAGCTGGCAGGCAGTTTTGCCGAGTACCAAGATGAGCTCCAGGCGGCATTCCTAGGGAAGCTGCCGAACCCGACTTTGCCCGGCAGCACCCAAGCTCTTGAATGGCGCCATCTGCTCGCGTGGTGCATCAGGGACCAGAAGACGCGATTCGATGCCTTTTTCCACTGGAGGGATGGGGACGGATTGGGTTTCCGTCGGCCACGCCAGGACCCACCGTTATTCGTTCGCTCTGTGCTCGGCCTGCATGACGACCACGTCGACCGTTTGATGCGCGAGGTAGATAAGCTCCAGTCGAGTCTATCCAGCCTGGAAGCTGAACTCCCGGAATTGGCGCGATTACCTGCACTGGAATTGGCTCTGGCCGAACGTCGGTTGAGAATGCGGTTGGCGGCACCAGATGATGTCCCTGTCTTCAAGGATTTGGTCGACAGTTCATTGGAGCAACTGCTGGAGCTTCGGATTGCGCACTTGGAGCGACAGTGTCGGCAAACAGAACTTGAAGTGGAAAAGGCCGAACTGAGGCTTGGACGGGCGCTAGCAACCTACACCGAACAAGACCAGGCGGCACGTTTCCTCGAACTCGAAGCCGGGATAGCGCAGTCAGTTTTGGATAACAACGAGGCTGCCTTCAATCGACTTTCCCAGGAGGTGGATGAACTCGAGCGGTTGGCGGGACATTGCCGGCACGGAGACATCGACTTCTCGAGTTGCACCTATGTTGCTCAGCGGCGGTCCACGCAGAGCCTGTCCTGGCACTTGAGAAAACAGGCGGCAGCCGCAGACTTGGCGAAACATTCGGAAGAGCTCCGAAAAGCAAGCTCGATAGCGGCCGCAGCCAGGCGTGATGCCGTCGCCCAGGAAGGAGAAGTAGCCCGGTGTCGCCAGGCAGCCCGCAAAGTCCAAATGCAACTGGCTTCAGACCAGAGCGATGCCGAATCCCTACGCAGCCAATGGGATGAATTCGTCAAACTCTGGAAGAACATGCAAAACGGGGTCAGTTCCAGGGAGTTGGAGGCGGCGAAAAGCCGTAGAGAGCGCTTCGAGAAAGAACTGGAAAGGAAGCAAGCTGAGCTCTTCATCGCTCGACAGCAGAGTTCTGCGCGTAGCGAATCGCTGAAGGCGCTGACCAAGACCATGGCGCATCGGATGTTGGGTGAGGATGGGTTTGGCGGCTTCAAGCCGGAGTCGGACACGCAACCATTCGAACTCAGTGTGGGCGGAGAAGCCTACCAGGTGCTTGAAGTCCTCCTTGGGGATATGACGACACTGATGGATTCGGCTCTGTCTGATGCCAGTCTCCACCCGGGGGTGATAGTCCACGACTGCCCCCGAGAGGCCGACATGAGCGAACGTCTCTACCGGGAATTCCTGTTGCTGGTTGGCGAGGCCGAGGCACAGCTGCGAAAGGGAGATACAGCTCCTTTCCAATATGTCGTCACAACGACCTCGCCGCCGCCGGACTCCTTGAGCAAAGAGCCGTATCTCGTCCTTGAATTGCGCCCAGGTAATGAAGAAGATTCCTTGTTCAAGAGACAGCTTGAATCAAGGCTGACCGGCATTTAGCGCCGATGATTTCAGGGGAATAACAACAATGAGCAGCACGCTATTCAAAAAAGTCGATTACAGCCTTGGCAAGCTAATGCAGGACATCGCCATAGGAAGCCTGGGCCTACCCGACATCCAGCGCCCCTTCGTCTGGCCCAATGCCAAAGTACGCGACCTGTTTGACTCGATGTACAAAGGCTACCCGGTTGGCTACTTCCTATTCTGGGAAACCGGGGTTAATGGGGCCGGCAGCAAGGCGATAGGTGCCGAGGCCAAGCAGAAGGCTGCGTCGCTGCTCATCGTGGACGGCCAGCAGCGGCTTACCTCTCTCTACGCTGTGGTGCACAAGGTGGCAGTGCTGCGGGACAACTTCGAACACGAGTTCATCCGTATTGCCTTCAATCCTTTGAAGGGCGAATTCGTTGTGCCGGATGCGGCTACCGACAAGCAGACGGAGTTTATCCCCGACATTTCAGAAGTTTTTCTCAAGGATACCTACGAGACGATTTCAGATTATCTGGGTCGGCTTCGTCAGAGCCGGGAGGTGTCCAAGGACGAAGAGCACCTCATCGCCAAGGCCATTGGCCGGCTGGCGGGGCTGACCAACTATCCGTTCGTGGCGCTAGAGTTGACGCAGAGCGCCAATGAAGAACAGGTGGCCGATGTTTTTGTGCGTATCAACAGCGAGGGCAAGAAACTCAACCAATCGGATTTCATCCTGACCCTGATGTCGGTCTTCTGGGACCAGGGGCGAACTGACCTGGAGCACTTCAGCATTGGCACACGCAAGCCCATCCAGGGCAACGGTGCGAGCCCGTTCAATCCAATCTTCCAGCCCGAGCCTGACCAGTTGTTGCGGGTCAACGTGGGTGTCGCTTTCCGGCGGGGGCGCCTGGAGCATGTCTATTCCATCCTGCGCGGTAAGGACCTTCGCACGGGTGAGTTCAGTCCGGCGCGCCGCGAAGCCCAGTTTGCCGAGCTCAAGGAAGCTCAGGGGCGGGTCCTGAACCTGACCCACTGGGCTGATTTTTTGAACGTGGTCCGGGCGGCCGGCTATCGCCACTTACGGTACGTGAGTTCAGAGGGGGCTCTCATCTTCGCGTACCAGCTTTACCTTATTGGCCGCACCGAATTTGGCGTGGAACCGTTTGCCCTCAAGCAAGCGGTGGCAAGGTGGTTGTTCATGTCGCTGCTGACTGGGCGGTATACCAGCTCTCCGGAATCCCGTTATGAGACTGACCTCAAGCTATTGCCTGATGGCAACGACCCCACTGCCTTCGTTAAGGCGCTACAGAATGTCGAGCTGGCGACGCTGACAGATGACTACTGGGCAAAGACGCTACCGCTGGAGCTCTCAACGTCCGCCAGCCGTGGTCCCAGCCTCTTCGCCTACTACGCAGCCTTGGTGCTGTGCGACGCCAAGGCGCTATTCTCTAAGGGCAAGGTCGCTGACCTGCTTGACCCACCCGCTATCGGCAACAAAAAACCGCTGGAGCGCCATCACCTGTTTCCGAAGCGTTATCTCCACAAGATTGGAACAACCGAGTTGCGGGACACCAATCAGATTGCCAACTACGCCCTGGTTGAGTGGGACGACAATATTGCCATCTCCGACATCCCGCCCAAGGACTACTGGCCGAAGTACGCCAGCAGGTTTTCGGGGGTGGAACTCAAGGAGATGATGCATTGGCATGCACTGCCTGAGGGCTGGCAGGACCTAAGCTACCAGGACTTCCTAGTGGCCCGGCGGCCGCTGATTGCGAAGGTGATTCGTCAGGGCTACGAGAAGCTGACCGGGGCGGGCAGCGCATGAAGCGGTTCTCAAAGTTCTCGAGCGAGAGTTTTACCCGGGCACCAACATGACCATCGTTCGAGATAAATACCGCGTCCTTGCTCCGCGCGTCAGCGTCATACGCGATGTGGTGGTGCTCGCACAAGCGTGGAAGAAAGCTCACACCTATATCCGCCGGCACAATTGGTATGCCGACACGTTAGAGTTGGATTGCTCGGCGGTCGACCTCGAGCGGAGACTTCAGCAGTGGTCGGATGAACTTGAGGATGGTGCTTTTCGTCCGAACCCGGCGTGGCTGGTTCCAGCGCCGAAGAACGGTGCATGGGGCTTTGGCGATAGGAGCGCCGGTGGATGGGGGGCTAGGGTTGCCGATGGTGATGAGCGGCCTGTCCTTCGTCCGCTCGCACATCTCGGTATTCGGGAGCAGACTATCTCAACCGCAGCGATGCTCTGCCTTGCGGACTGCATTGAAAGCGCTCAGGGCAACACCATGTTGCCGGCTGAAGAGGCCCTAAAGGCTGGGGTATTCAGTTATGGCAACAGACTCTACTGCAGGTGGTCGGATGACAACCAGAGAGCGCACTTCTCTTGGGGCAACGCGACCTCCTACAGTCGTTACTTTCAGGACTATCAACAGTTCGTCGAGCGGCCGAGCGTACTGGCGCGCAAAGCAGAAAGCGAAGGCGGTGGTGACGCGGCTGTTTTCATCGTCAAGCTGGACCTCAGCGCATTCTATGACAACGTCGATGTAAGGGTGTTGGTTAGCAAACTCAGGAAGGCCTACGTTAGCTATCGGAAGATTCATGCAGATGTGCCTGCGGCTAGCTCACAGTTTTGGCCTTTGCTACGGAAAATTTTGACCTTCAAATGGAGAAATGAAGACCGTGAATTGAAGGGGCTCTTCCGAGATAAGGTGCTCCCCGGAGGATTGCCTCAAGGGCTATTGGCGAGCGGGTTTCTGGCGAACGCCTACATGCTGGAATTTGATGCGGCCCTTGGGGCTGTTGCCCAAGAAGAAGGCTCAGTTGGAGAGCATGAACCCGTCACAATTCACGACTACTGTCGGTATGTAGATGATTTGCGACTGGTCGTTTCCGTACGGGATTGGCCGAATCCTGAATCGCTAATTCGGGACGTCATTCCCCAGTGGGTGCAGGAGCAGTTGGATGCGACGACCGGACCAGGGCGTCTACGCATCAATCAGGACAAAACGGAGGTCGAACCATATGGCGCCGTTGGCGGCGATGCAGGGACCGGTGCACGAATGAAGTTGCTGCAGCATCAGCTGAGCGGGCCGTTTGATGTAGCCACCCTGCAGCAGGTAGAAGCTGGGTTGAATGGGCTGTTGGCCTTGGCTGAGTTCGGTGCGGCAACCGCGAATTCTGTTGCCGACCTCGGTTCCTCGTCGCTCTTGGCTTCTGTTGCACGCCCCAAGCTCGAAGTCCGAGACGACACCCTCACCCGGTTTTCGGCGTTTCGTCTTACCAAGTCACTTCGCATGCGTCGTAGCATGACCAACCTCACGGAAGTGCTCCCGGAGGGAGGGACCGCAAAGGATGCGTTGAGGCACGATTTCGAAGTGACGGCGCGCCGGCTGGTTGCAGCATGGTCGGTCAACCCCTCGCTTGTGCAGGTACTGCGCTATGCCTTGGACCTATTCCCGAGTCCGGACTTGCTTAAGCCAATACTCAGCGCGTTGAGGTCCAAGCTGACGCAAGAGGCCGTTCCGGCGGACGAGGAACGAGTCGCCTACTACGTGTTGGCTGAATTGTTCAAAGCTGGGGCGACGGAGACCGGCAAGCGTGCTTCACGCGATGCTGCTTTTGAAGTTGGCGACCTGAATGCATATCAATCTGAGCTTATCGCCGTAGCGACGGAAGTCCTGCTAGCGAAGCCGAGGGCGCCTTGGTACGTCCAGCAGCAGGCAGCGCTTCTGCTGGCCTCCGCGGGAAACCCAATGGATAGTTTGCCGGCCGGGCCGGAGTTGAGCTTCCATCGAGCACTCAACGATTACGTCAAAGGGGAGAGCCGGCGCCGAGAATTGCCTGCTGGCGACGAGGTCGCAATCTCGCTAGTCGGCTTTCAGCTGAACCCTGTTGAGAAGCACTATGTTGCGTGGTTCCGTGCGTTTGAGAAGGGGCGTTCGAAGCCGGAGGTGACTGAAGCCATTCGGTTGATAGGGCACATGAACCATGACCTGCTTGCAACTCTGCTTGGGAGACGGCGACGACTCCCCGCTCCAGAGTATGTGCGAGCGTATCTGGACTCGCGCTGGCCAGCATCGGCACCGCCACTTGAGACGAACGCGTGGATTCCATTCCTGAAAGTGATTGCGCATCCGCGTGCTTTGTTTTCCGAGGAAAACGCGCTATTGCAACTCGCAAGACAACTGTCGAACTTGCCGGAGCGTGCGCTAAAGAGCCCGCACCAACTTGCACCGGCAAATTTGCGTCTGCGCTGTGCAGATTGGGAGAGACTCAAGGACCCGCAAGCGAATGTTCTCGAACTTAAATGGCGCGTTGAGTCCGAAATTGACCCGGCATATGAAACACCGGCGTGGTGCGAAAAGGGGCTGGGATGGATGTATGCCTTCGGGAGACTCCTGAGGGCTGCAGCGACCGGACAGCCGGATTTCACGGCACGGAGCTGGCTTCTTACTGACGACGGAGAAGGCTGGTATCGCGGACTCCGAAGCACTTGGCAGAGTCGGCGGATGGGCATGCTACATACATCGACCGCGCTTGTCGGAACGACGTCCGCCATCACGCCCTGGTTTTCCGAGTTACTTCTCGAGTTGCTGCGATGGCCCGGCATCGCAAACAGCAACGGACAATCGCTGCTTGGTGAAATTGTTAGTGTTGAGGGTTTCGCCAAGTTGGTTTCGACGCGACTGCAGGAGCAAGGAAAAATCTACGGGCGCGGCTCCGACACGCCGGTGTATCGCTATCCTGTTACGTGGCCGCTACGCGATACTCGTTGCTTGCGGGTTGTTCAAGTGCAGGGCCTGATGCCCGCCTACAAAGATTTCGACGATGGTCTGGAGGGGCTTGATGCCCCCGGGTACCGAGAGCGGCATCGGAATCACACCGCCGCCCTTCTGTACTTGGCGTACCGTCACATACAGGTACGCGACGCTGTCCTTGGGGCGCAAAAGAAGCCACAAGTCGACTTGGTTATCTTCCCTGAGTTTGCCGTACATGCAGAAGACCAGGACCTAATGCGAGCGTTTTCGGATGCGACAGGGGCAATGCTGTTCTATGGCCTGGTCGGGGCGACAGCTCCTGGAGCGCCCGGCCCTATCAACGCCGCGCGCTGGCTTGTTCCCCAGCGAAGGGCGGGTAGGCGCTCATGGGAGGAGGTAGACCAAGGCAAGTGGCATCTGACTCATGATGATAAGCGCTTAGGCATTTCCCGGTGGAGGCCACATCAGGTGGTCATTGAATTGTGCAATGGCGGTGAGCGGCCATTCCGTATATCCGGCGCGATTTGCTACGACGCTACCGACTTGGCGCTAGCCGCAGACTTGCGGGATGAGACGCACATGTTTGTCGTTGCTGCCATGAACAAGGACGTCAAGACCTTTGATAGCATGGTTTCTGCGCTGCGCTATCACATGTACCAGCATGTACTCATTGCAAACTGTGGTGAATACGGTGGCTCAACGGCTCAAGCTCCTTATGACCTTGAACATAAACGGCTGATTTCGCACGTACACGGAGGCAATCAGCTCTCGATAATGGTGATTGACGTCAGTGTTGACGACTTCGGTCCGATGCTTAATGCAGCAGCCCCGCCAGTTACTGTGCGTCGGAAAGTCAAAGAAAGATTGGGTAAGACTCCTCCTGCTGGGCTGGCACGGCGGTAATGATGGGCCTTTGGCGTCAATTGAAGTGCAATAGCTGTTATAGGGGGGCGGGTCAATGAACGAAAGGCGTGCCACCTCCTTACCGATAAAGCCTGCTAGCGACCTCACCGCGCTGGAGTGGGCAAAGGTGGAAAAAGCGGCGCAGGACGCCGGCTTCGACATCAATCCAGTCCAAGAGGGCGGCTGGCTGGTCTTCCGGTCCACCTTGTTTCCAGGTCAGATTGGAGTTGCAGTCAAGTCTCCGGGGGCCTACATGGTGGGCATGTCCGATACACGCTGGGGAGCCAAGACCGCGGCGGACTGCGGTCATTCGGCTTCGCTACAAGAAGGGCCATGGCCTGCACTCGTCGAGGAAGTCTGCGAGTTTGAGGCACTCCATCGGCTACTCGCACGCGCCGCAGCGCTAGGACGAGTCATGGGGGAGACGCCAGTCAACGCGTTCAGAGCACGTTCGACTGGCCTACCGGCATCCACGGAGGCTGAGCGCCTGGTTGTTCAGCGCGTAGGACAAGATATTTTCCGGCAGGCGCTCATCGAGTATTGGCAGGGCCGCTGCGCAGTAAGCGGCTTGGACGTCGTACCCTTGCTTCGGGCGTCTCACATCAAGCCGTGGGCGGAATGCGAGGCCGACGCAGACCGACTCAACGTGTTCAACGGCCTTCTGCTGGCACCCCACCTCGATGCTCTTTTCGATGGTGGCTGGATTACCTTCCAAGCATCAGGTGACGTTCAAATATCAACCTCTCTGCAGGAACAACAAAGAACTTTGCTAGGGCTGACAGGCGCCGAACAGGTTAAAGGGCTATCGGAACATCACGAGAAGTACCTGAGTTGGCATAGAGCCCATTGTTTCCGCCATTAGGTATCGCAGATGGAACAGACTGCAAAAAATAGAAGCTACATGAAGCTGCTGAACGTGCAGCAGACCTCTTACTCGGTGACGAAAGAGCCACTCCTCGTGCTCATCACGGCAGAAGAGTATTACAACAACTACAACAGTGCTGTCCACGCAGCGGAAATCCGGATTCACTATCAGGTGTTGGCACCGAGACGGCTTCGCAGTGCAATCAAGCACAGTTTTGTGGCCAGCTATCGGCAAAGCCGCACGGGTGGTGACGTAGTATTGACCGCACCCCTAAGTGGTGGACGTGCAGTCTTCCTGGACCCGTCCAATATTCGGGGCAGTCGCATCGGAACCTACCTGATGAATGAGATTGTAGGTTGGGCAAAGCAATGGCCAGGCGCCGATGTAAGCCCTATTCACCTTCTAACGAACCAGGCCCACGATAACGAAGAGTTTCACAAAGGACGTCGCAACCGGTTCTATGAGCAATTTCAAATTGAGTTCGACTACTCAGACCCCAATGCTAAGGAGGCGGGTGTCTCGAAGCCGATGAAGGCCGCTGCACTAACCCAGGTAGACACATGGAAAGAAAACATCGTCGAAATTGAGGTCTTCAACTATTTGGCCCAACTACTCGAACAGGCTGACAGCGTTGCCACAACGCTCGAGGACACCATCCGAGCTAGGGATAATTGGGCAAAACGATACAAGCTGGCGGAGGCGAATCCCGGTCGGTGGTTTGTTCAAGCTCTGTTCAATAAGTACGCCTGGTTGCTCGGCCTTATCGTAATGCTTGCGGTGGCAGGCACCGTAGGCTATCGCGTCTTAATTGAGGTCCGCCAGTTGTAACAGGTACAGCAATGCGCTTCTTTGCGACGCGCATCCTGCTCAGGAATCACACCGCGATTGGTGCCGCGATAGACGGATGGGGGTCGTATCCGACAATTTCAAAATCCTCGAACTGGTATCCGTAAATTGACTCGGGCTTCCTCTTGATGACCAACTGAGGCAACTCTCGTATATCACGAGCCAACTGGGTCTGAATTTGCGTCATATGGTTCGCATAGGCATGCAGGTCACCGATGCTGACGACAATCTCATGCGGAACCAAATCACATTGCTGAGCAAGCATATGCGTCAGCAACGCCAGTGAGGCAATGTTATAGGGGAGCCCGAGGAAGCTGTCCGAACTCCTGATATACAGCTGAGATGACAACTTCCCATTCGCCACGTAAAACTGATAAAGCAGATGACATGGAGGAAGCGCCATCCTCCCTTCTCTGACGTTCTCCTGAGGACTTTGGGACTCATCAGGGAGGTACTCTGGGTTCCACCCGTGGAACAGGATGCGCCTGCTGTTCGGGTTAGTTCGCAACGTGTTGACCACGTAATCGACTTGGTTGATGGCTCCGCCATCTTTGGTCGGCCACGCAGTCCACTGCTTCCCGTAAATTGGTCCCAGCTCGCCATCTTCGGTAGCCCACTCGTTCCAAATGGAGACTCCGTGTTCATTTAGCCAGCGGATATTGGTGTTGCCGTTAAGGAACCAAATCAGTTCGTTGGCGATGCTTTTGAAATGAAGCTTTTTCGTTGTTAGAAGCGGAAAGCCCTTTGATAGGTCATGCCGAATCTGCCGACCAAATACCGACGTTGTGCCGGTCCCCGTTCGGTCGCCTTTGACTACGCCGTTTTCAAGGATGTCTCTGAGAAGTTCATGATACTGCTTCATTTGTTCAAATCCGGTTTGGAAATTTCGAGGCGGCGAGGTAGCGATACGACAGATGCAGACTTTCGAGCTTTCAAGGTTGCAATCACTTTATCTTTGTTCTCAATGATGGAATGCAAAGACGAAATTTCCTCGAAAAGCAAAGCATTCTGCTCAAGGGCGCGTTTAACCCTTCTTCTCAGCTCATCAAGTATAGCACCCTCGCTGAGGCCCTCTGCGGCACCCGAAGCCGGCGCCTGCTGCACATTCTTAAGCTTCAGCTTGAGCGCTTTCAAGCGGTCTAGTGCCCACAGGCGGTTCCGCACAGTATTCCTAGACAGTCCTGTCAATTTGCATACAGACGCCACCGTAATTTTGAGCTTCCCACGCTTCGTGGGGTCCTCAAGTTTGCCAAGTGCGTCAACAATCAATGCGTCGTTTTTCTCTGCCGTAGCTTCGAGATAGGTGTTCAGTTCAGCGGGGCGATTGTCAGACATGCACTATCCTGTTCCAACTTGTTGATGTGGGCATCAAGTCTATGAGCCAACCCAATCCATAGAACCTTATAGTCTGGATTGACCTCCTTTTCAGCCTCGGATAGCGCGTGCTGTCTACGTGCTATCAGGGCAGTGGCACAACGCCCGGTAATGACATGGCTATGACAATCGGGGTCGCACTGATAGTCGCCGTAACACGGTGGCGGTGGGTCGGAACTTGGCGTGATGAAATTCTTCGTACAACTTCCAATGCTTGTCGGCATGAGCTTCACGCCGCGCCGCGCCATTGTTTTGATGTACTGCACACGCTTTTCCCCAAACAAGCTAAGGCCAGAGAAAAAAGCGTCAATGCGCGCCTTGTGCTTGGCGCCTCCACCACCGGCAAATTTCGCATCCTCACCGTACACATCCAAGAGCGCCGATTCTTGGGCATCCGCGATTCGGTTAGCAACGCTTGTCATCAACTGAGCCCGATACTGCCCATATCCAGCAGACACAGCATTCGGCATGCGATTGAACTGGCTTTGAAAATGCTTCAGTTGCATGCTGATGAAAGGAAGCCCCACCTGCTGCTTTGCCAATTGATATACAAGTGTCTCCCGACATTGATGAATGGAAAAATTCCACTCGGAGAAAAGTCCATCGACATCAATGCGCTTAATCCACCTCGAAAACTTGGTATTGAGTGTCCCATCACTACTGTAGCCCTTATTTTCACGAACGAACCCTGGAAAGGGCGACGAAAACAAAAATGGATTCCCCGTCAATTGGCAGAAAAAGTCCAAAATCTCATATGCGTCACGAGTCAGGTCGATAGCCAACCAGCCTTCGCTGACAGGCGCATCTTTGGGTTGTCCTTTAACTACCTTGGACTTTAGAAACCAATAGCCGTGCTCGTAGGTCAGGCAGCCCTGCACGAGGAAGGGAGTTTCTGAAGAACGCATGCCGGTAAACAAAAGCACCAAAAGCAAGGCTGAAACATGGGCATCACGAATCAGCTTCGTAATTTCTGTTGCTGGCACACCATGCCGCTCGCAAAATCCGGGCCCACAAACGCCTTCGGCCTTTTCGCTGTAATAGGCCTCGAACGCCTTGCGAAGCCTGCGGCGTGTGGTTTCGTCATCTCGGTGGGATAACGCACGACACTCGGTGTCATGTATCTCCAACTCAAGTACCCACTTGAACCTACTAATCGCACGCATGCAGTAGTCAAGGCAGAACAGAAACAGGGAGTCAGGTAGCGTTTCAATGCCGCCTTCATCCGGCGAGTCGGGCCATACCATGCTGGGGTTAGTAATATCGAGCAATCCCCATTGCAGCGGCGCGCTGAGGTTTTTTTGCACCAGGGGGGCAGAAATTAACTTAAGCGCTCTCTTGAGATGGTCACCTCTACCAGGATATTCAGCGATTACCTCCTTTAGCAACGCAAAGGAAATTTCGCTTAGCTTTGAAATCACAATCCCGTATTCGTTATACCCCTTGATAATTACCAACGAAAAAACCTTTGCCAATTCATCAATCCGGGCTTTAACAGTCTTGGGGTCAAGCTGCCCCTTCGAGTTTCGAGCGTCTTTAACCAACTTTGGAAAAAACCCATGAATTACTGCCGCAACCTTTAGGTCCGCAATAATTGCAGAAGTGAGGCAATACACATATTTTGCCTTCGAGAAAGAATTCGGGTGACGTAAAGTTGCCCCACGGCCTTTGATATAATCCAGCCATACGATAGCGGACGAACACGGCCCCCCACGTAGAGGTGACGAAGGAGCGACGAATGGCCAAATATCCGCGCCATAAGTGCCAAACCAAATTGGCATATCTGGCCTAAATACCACTCGACCCGCGATAATCTCATTGACAGAAGGAAGTGAACTTGTCCACCCCATGGTCAAATCCCCTGATAGACAAGTTGGTCAACTAGCAAGTCATCCATCCTAGCTGCAAGACACTTGGCGGACTCGATTATCGACGCCGGAAATATCACATCGCTTTCCAAAATGCCGTCAATCAGCTTGAGCACATCTTGATAGAGTTTTTTTCTGGCTCTAATCGAAGGTGAATCTTCCTGCACGGCTGCGGCAACGCGGTTGCGATACAAAACAAGCTTGGGTAGTGAGCTTTCCGTGATAACCGCATTATCACAGAGCAAACACATATTCCAATATTTGCAGACAGCCCCATCTTGCAGCTTCGTCACGGCTCGTACATTGTCACTGGGCCGGTATGGATTCACGCATCCGCAACCAGAGAGCGTTTCATGAAAACCCTGCTTATCACACTCTTCTACCAACGCTAATATAGGTTGAGCTATAACAGCATCCTGCCGCAGTTCTCGAGAACGGCGTGAAATACATTCCAGGGCTTCCGAAACGGTTTTGTTAAACGCAGGTCTTAGTTGATGTGTATCCAGATAGAGCGCTGTAGTCTGGATGCTCGCATGCCCTAACACAGCTTGTACCTGAAAGATTTCCGCACCGGACAAAACCATGTTGGTTGCCAAGGTTGGACGGCATCGTGACATATTAAAATTGAAGTCGGCGCCGAAGACATCAAAGAGCCCTTCTTCTCTACAGAAACGCCTATACCATGTGGACATTTTGCCTTTAGGGTCGATAGGGACAATCATCCGCTTTCCCTGCTTCCGTGAATGCTCAACATCTTCAAAGATGAAAAGGCGGCTGGATAATTCAATCGGGGCTTCTCCTCTTATCTTTGAAGTAATTGCAAGCACTAGGCCCCATAATCTGACGACCCTGTCCACAGCCGAATCGGCAATAAATAGCTCTTCCAACTCCAGCACCGGAAGATGCAGTTCTCTATCTTCTGAACGGGTTGAGCTTCCAGAGCGCTTTTTGTTGAAAACGATGACTGGTTGCCCGGTTAACCGATGCTCCAACTGAAGCGAATCAATCTCAAGCAATTTCAGGGATTCGACGTTCAGGCCAGTTAACATAGCCATCTCGAGTGCGAGAGGCAGCACCAGTCGGTCATCTATGTACGGCCATACCCCCCAACGGGCGAACAGTTTTAGCAGTCTTTTATCTGAACATATAATGGAAACTTGATGCCGACGATTGTAGAAATCCTCACGCATTGCATACGCATCGCATTTGTAGATATTCTCGAACATCCAAAGTAGCGCGCGGTCGTCACTGGGCGAGACCAAAATCGGTTCGATGCCAACAGCCTGCTCGGGGGAAAATCCCTTTTTCAAGCGCAGAGCAACACTACTCGCGCTGACTCGATATGCTTTAGCTGCAGCAGAAATACTGTTGTATTTAACATTCTCCACTACTATCTTGGTTCCGGGCTGCTCACGCAAATCCAAACCAAGCGCTTCTCTCGGAGTCCACCCCGACCACGTGCGACGCGTCGCCACCTTGTAATTTACGCCGAAATGCCGACATGCATCTTTTACGCTCTTGAATGGGATGTCGTCGATAGTAATCTGAGTAGGTTTTCCAGTAACTTTCGAAAAATCTTTTTCAGGTTGTGCCATTAAGCCTACTATCTGTTCAGGGCTCCAGCCTTTTGAGGCGCGATAATGTACAACGCTCATCGAAATGCCAAATTTTTTTGCAACTGCCTCAACTGTCTTATAGGCAACCCCATCTAGGACCCAATTCAACTTAGGCGCATGCGGTGAAGGGTCAAGCCCCACCGCCTGCCTTGGCGTCCATCCTTGTTTTAGCCGATTAGTTATAGCGCCATGTTTGATACCAAAGACCTTGGAAGCTTCGCGGATTCTGTAGCTACTGTTGTCGACGACAATTTTGGAAAGGTAGTCCTTACGACGATAGGGTATGCCCTCCCCGGTTGGAATGTATCCACAAAGCACGCTATTCACGAGGCCAATCCACTTGCCCACTGCCGCATTGATAATCTCTTGCTCTCGTTTTGCGTATGCTGACCGCTGCTTTGTCTCAGGAACACCCTTGAATATCGGGACGCGATATACGATTGTGTCGATTATTCGAAGCGCGTAGGCCACGTCCATCACTTTTCGTACAGTGCTATACAGACCGTAACGTGTCTTACTTTTCAAGTCTTGAACCGACAGCCAACTATAAAAGCGATATAGAGCATCCGCTTCCCAGTATTTTTCCAAATAGAAGCGTCGGTTGTGCTCTAGCTCAGAATAATATGAATTTGTTTGCTCGATAAATTCAATATATTTGTTTTTGGCATACCGAATCCTTGCTCGGTATCGCTCCTCAAACTCGGACTCAATCTGAAAGAACATCCACTTAATTTGCGCATCTGGGTCCTCAAGTGTTGGCTTCGGTGGCTTATACAACCTAACCACGTTCTTACTCACGGTGCCCACGCTTTTCCGTATGTTGCAGAGGCCCTAGGTACGATTTTTCACGAATTAGCTCCGCCTCACCCAAACGATTCATTTGCCTACCTGCCCGTGTTAATTTCTGCAGCAACGTAGGAGGTATTTGGGTATAAATCTCCGTTGTACTTAGGTTCTTATGACCAAGCATCTGTTGAATCATAAGCATTTTGTCTTGATAGTCTTTGCCCATATCTGAACGCAATACCGAATAAGCGGTTCCATGCCTAAGCCAATGAGTCTTTATACCCTCTGGCAAGCCCTTGCGCCTAACCGATTTTTTCAATTGCTTAGAGGCATTTCGTATGCTCCATTTCCGTTGATTAACAGTTAGAAATGCAGGCTTATCAGGGTCGTTAATATCCCAATCGGCAGCCAGCTGGTACTCCCGGCTACTGTGATAGCGCTTTATCCTTTTCAGAACCGCACGAGATATAAGCGTTATTCGCTCTTTTATCTGACCCCCGCGCCCCTTAACCCCATTGATGCATATTGGTATAAATTCGAGATTGGCATCGTAGTGCCGCTCATCGGGAACATCGCCACGTCTAAGGTTAACAAGTTCTTTGATTCTTAACCCCATATCGTATTGAGCGTGAAACATGCACCGCTCACATTCGTTATGCATTCCCCTGAGCACTTCAGTTACTACTTCCGGCGGAATATATTTTGGCGTTCGTGCGTTCGGTGTCGCTGAGATATACGGGAGTGTGTTATCTCTCCCCCAAGGGGAATTGAGGAGGTCTCTAATCTGCCCCCCCTCTATGGTCGTTAGCCAGTCCAGGAATTGCTTGAGAGCAACCTCTCTAAAGTGTCTGGTTTTCGGGCTTGCCGCTCCAGCCAGCTTCATGTCGTGAAGCCAATCTGTCACATCCTCACGGCTGAGCAACGCGATATTTTCTTCAAGCGTCAGGTCCGGATAAGGCGGCTTCTTTTCTAGCCAGCGGCAAAGATAGGAAATCGTTCTTCCGTATTGCTCAGGCGTATTTGGGCTGAGGCCAAGATTTACCTGCTTCCGGAGGCTGCGCAGCCAAGCATGCGCACTTCTGACAACGGCACCATTTGCATCCACCACACTCAAGATGGGCTGGTCAGAGACTTTCATTGATAGCTCGAGCATCACCCCTTCGGAGAGAATTTCGATAGAACTAGCGATGTCAGCTGCCTTCACCGTGACAAGCATCGCCTCCGCACCGATTAGCCGTGTCGTCACGTTCTCACCATTGGTGACTTCGTACTGACCAGAAAATCGCTCCATGCCCGGCCGGTGCTCGGTGTCTGCTGCCGCAGTAATAATGCGCTTGTTCAGCCGCAGCACGCCGCTCCTCGGGCAGCACGTTGTTTAGCCGACGTTGGTAGTCAATTTTCATGCTTAGTGTGACCCTTCCCTGTATTGATACAACAGATAGCGTAACACACCAAAATACGCTAAGTCTTTGGTTTCGCAGGGAATATTGACTTTGTCAAGTCATAATGAAGCGCATTGAACGCTAGCATTAAGAAAGGTTTGGCCCGGCCAAACTCACCAACTATTGCACGAAGAAGGAATTGACCAGTGCACATTCTTGGGAGCCTTAGCGCATACATCCGCCTTAACGGCCAAGCTGACCAAACAGCCCTCTTGTAATGACTTACCTCTGTGGTTGAGGCAAGCCAACGAAGAAACATTTCCAAGCCACGCCGTGTCAACAATGGAGCCTGACGTGCCTTTCCCCTCCGGGCCTTCGGCCCTACGGCGGCTTGTCGGGTTAGTGACGTCGGGCTACGCCCGAGCATCCCAAACCGGAAGGTTGCCTCCGGCGGCCCTGCGGGGCTTTGTCACTACATAGTGAGTTAAAATGCAATGCGAGTCAGCGCACATTGATTGAATGTGCACTTTTTTGGTTCCAAATAAACTAGCTAGCAATTACTTTCGATAACGACAAATCAAGCTTCTCGCCCCTATGCTGACCATAATCTTTTGGTTCCATAAACACCTCTACAGCAACCACTTCGAGCAGGCCCGCCGGCAGCTGACGCGGGCGCCACGGGCCCTGCCCACCCTGTGGGTCAATCCCGAGGTCACCGACCTCTTCGCCTTCCGCTTCGAGGATTTCCGCCTCGAAGGCTACGACCCGCACCCCCACATCCCGGCGCCGGTAGCGGTCTAGACCCCGGCATATTTGCCGGAAAGGTGCAACCATCCCTGGCGGCGGCGGTCCATCCGTCGTTGCCTTTGTGTCCACCGCCATGCGCCGACTCGCCACCTTCGCCGCCGCCCTTCTGCTTGCGTCCCCCGCCCTTCCCCAGGACAGTACCGCCGCCGACTGGATCAAGAACCCGGCCATGGGCAACTACAAGGCCTACGCCGAGTTCAAGATGGCCAACTACGACGCGGCCCGCCGCATCTGGGAAATCCTGGCCGGCCTCGGCAATCCGGATGCCCTGTTCAACCTCGGCATCCTGGCGGAAGACGGGCTCGGCGAAGCCAAGGACATCGCCAAGGCCGAGGCCCTTTACGTCGCCGCCGCCAACGCCGGCGGCTTCAAGGCCCAGTACCGCCTGGGCATGCTTTACAGCAGCGGCGGCGCCCTCCCCAAGGATCTGGACAAGGCCCGCCACTATCTGAGCCTGGCCGCCCAGGCCGGTGACCGCGACGCCGCTGCCCGCCTGGCCAGCCTCGACGACCCCGGGCGCGCGCCCACGGACTACGAGCAAGCGGAACTCCTCGCCAGCGCCGGCAGGCACGCCGAAGCCGCAATCCTCTACCGGCGCCTGGCCGAAGCCGGCGACGCCACAGCCCGCACCCGGTTGGCCTGGATGTACGAGGCCGGCCGTGGCGTCGAGCGCAATCTGGACGAAGCGGCCCGGCTGTTCATGAGCTCAGCCCAGGCCGGCGACGCCGAGGCCCAATACGCCATCGCCGTCATGTACCGCACCGGCAAGGGCCGCCCCCGCGACCGGGCGGAAAGCCTCGTCTGGCTGCAGCGGTCCGCCGCCCAGCGCTACCCCGCCGCCGTGGCGGCCCTGGCCGCCGAAGCCGACGCCGAGGTGCGCTGACCGACCGGGCAACCGCACCCATGATTGCGGCCCTGCCGGCTTTCCTGCACCATGGGGCCATGGCTGCCCCCCTCCTCCTCGCCGGCGACCTCGGCGGCACCAAGACCCTGCTCGCCCTGGCCGAAGCGCGGCCCGAGGGGCCGGTCATCCGGCGCGAGGCCCGCTACGCCAGCCGCGAACACGACCGCTTCGACACCCTCCTGGCCGATTTCCTGGCCGGCACGCCGGTCGCCGCCGCGTGCTTCGGCCTGGCCGGCCCGACGGACGGGGAACGGGCCCAGCTCACCTACCTGCCCTGGCATCTCGATGCCGGCGAGCTGGCCGCCCGCCACCGCCTCGGCCGTGTCCTCCTCGCCAACGATTTCGCCGCCGCCGCCCATGGGCTGGATCTCCTCGGCCCCGGCGGCACCGTGACCCTGCAGGCGGGCAACCCCGTCGCCGACGGGCCGCGGGTGGTGCTTGGCGCCGGTACCGGCCTGGGCGTGGCCGGTCTCTTGCGGCGCGAGGGCCGGACGGTGGTGGTGCCCGGAGAAGGTGGGCACATGGGCTTCTCGCCCCAGGATGGAATCCAGCTCGCCCTTTGGCAGGCGCTCCATGCGGAGAACGGCCGGGTCACTGCCGAGGACGTCGTCTCCGGACCGGGGCTGGCCCGCGTCCACCGGCATCTCCACGGCCTGGCCACAACTCCGGAAGCCATCGGCGCCGCCGCCCTGGCCGGCGACGCCGCCGCCCGCGCCACGGTCGACCTGTGGCTGGCGGCCTACGGCGCCTTCGCCGGCGATGTGGCGCTGCAATGGCTGGCCCGGGGCGGCGTGTTCATCGCCGGGGGCATTGCCGGCAAGCTCTTGCCGCACCTGCCCGCCGCGCCCTTCCTGGCCGCCTTCAACGCCAAGCGCGAGCATGCCGGCCTGGCGGCAGCCATGCCCATCCGCCTGGTCACCGAGGAGCGGCTGGGCCTATTGGGAGCCCTCGCCCTGGCAGCGGCAGCCGCCGGTTAGTGTCGGAATTTTTTACATCCAACCCGGTCGGCTCTATGACCTTGGGCGTAGAAAAAATTGCAACCAGCTGATTTGAATAAATATAACTGCAAAAATAATACTTTCACTCCGGGCTGGCACCAGGTTTGCTTTGTTGGCAGCACCCATAACTTCTTCCATTCCCGCCCATCATGAAACAACTCCTTGCCGCCCTTGCCTGCGCCCTCGCCGCTTCCGCCTCCCAGGCCGCCTACGTCGCCGAAGCCGAGCCCAACAACGGCTTCTTCAACGCCCAGACCCTGAACGGCGCCTTCACGCTGGATGCCGACCCGGACATCACCGACGCCACCACCTGGAGCCACGCCAGCGTGCGCGGCAACGGCAACGCCGACAACGGCGAGAGCCGCGATTTCTATCATTTCTCCACCGGCGGAGGCCAAGTCCTGTTCGACATCGACTACGGCATGAACGACCTGGATTCCTGGCTCAACCTGTACGACAGCACCGGCACCCTGATCTCCTCCCACGATGACGGCGGCGTGCTCGACAGCGGCTCCAGCCATGGCTGGGACAGCTACTGGCTGGTCAACCTGGCCGCCGGCGACTACGTGGTTTCGGTGGGTTCCTTCCCGGACGCCAACCTCTTCCAGGGGCAGGATTACGTCCTGCACATCTCCCGCGAGAACGGCGTCCCCGAACCCGGCGCCCTGGCTCTCGCCGCCATCGCGTTGGCCGGTCTCGGCCTGCGCCGCCGCAAGGCCGCCTGATCCTCCGTATCCGGCACCGGGAACGGCGGTCCTGCGGGACCGCCGTTTTCATCTGGCGGCGCCCGCCGAGGACGCTATGCCGGCTGCAGGAACACCGCCCCCAGGGGCGGCAGGGTCAGCTCCAGGGAGGCCGGCTGATTCATCCAGGGGGTGGCGGTGGCGACGACATCACCGGCGTTCCCCTGGTTGGAGCCGCCGTAGTGGCCGGAGTCGCTGTTCAGGCGTTCCCGGTAGTGGCCGGCGGCGGGGACGCCGAGGCGATAGCCCTGGCGCGGCACCGGCGTGAAGTTCATGGCTACCACCAGGCAGGAGCCGTCCCGCCCCCAGCGCAGCCAGGAAAGGATGGAATTGGCGCTGTCGTGGCAGTCGATCCAGGCGAAGCCGCCGGGGTCGAAGTCCTGCTGGTGCAGGGCCGGCAGCTCGCGGTAGAGGTGGTTGAGGTCGGCGGCCAGGCGCTGCAGGCCGGCGTGGGCCTCCTCGGCCAGCAGGCTCCAGTCCACTTCCCGCCGTTCCGACCACTCCCGCTGCTGGCCGAATTCGCCACCCATGAACATCAGCTTCTTGCCCGGGGTCGCCGCCTGCCAGGCCAGCAGCAGGCGCAGGTTGGCCAGGCGCTGCCAGTCGTCGCCAGGCATCTTGCCAAAGAGCGAGCCCTTGCCGTGCACCACCTCGTCATGCGATAGCGGCAGGACGAAGTTCTCGGCATAGGCGTACATCTGGCCGAAGGTGAGTTCGTCGTGGTGCCAGTGGCGGTGGATGGGATCCCGGGCGAAGTAGCGCAGGCTGTCGTTCATCCAGCCCATGTTCCATTTCATGGAAAAGCCCAGGCCCCCGAGGTAGGTGGGCCGCGACACCATGGGCCAGGCGGTGGATTCCTCGGCAATGGTCAGCGCCCCGGGGAACTCGGCATGGACCATGGCGTTGAGTTCCTTGAGGAAGTCGATGGCCTCCAGGTTCTCCCGGCCACCATACTTGTTCGGCAGCCATTCCCCTTCCTGGCGCGAGTAGTCCAGGTAGAGCATGGAGGCCACGGCGTCCACCCGCAGGCCGTCGAAGTGGAATTCCTCCAGCCACCAGTGGGCGGATGACAGCAGGAAGCTCCTCACCTCGTTGCGCCCGTAGTTGAAGATGTGGGTGCCCCAGTCGGCGTGCAGCCCCTGGCGGGGATCTTCATGCTCGAAGAGGGCGGTGCCGTCGAAGCGGGCGAGCGCCCAGTCGTCCTGGGGGAAGTGGCCGGGCACCCAGTCGAGGATCACCCCCAGGCCGGCCCGGTGGCAGGCGTCCACGAAGAAGCGGAGGTCGTCCGGCGAGCCGTAGCGGGAGGTCGGCGCAAAGTAGCCGGTGGTCTGGTAGCCCCAGGATTCGTCCAGGGGGTGTTCGGTGATGGGCAGCAACTCCAGGTGGGTGTACCCCATGTCCACGGCGTAGGGGATCAGGCGCTCGGCCAGTTCCCGCCACAGGTAGGGGCGGCCGTCCGGGTGCCGCATCCACGAGCCGGCGTGGACCTCGTAGATGTTGCAGGGCGCGTGCAGCCAGTCCCGGCCGGCGCGGCGGGCCAGCCAGTCGGCGTCGCCCCAGGCGTGGGCCGAAGGCGGCGTGAGGTAGGCGGCTGAGCCCGGCCGGATTTCGAAGCCCCGGGCGAAGGGATCGCTTTTCTCGAGCACCGCCCCGGTCGTCCGGTTGACGAGCTGGAAGCGGTAGAGATCGCCAGGACAGGCCCCGGGGACGAAACCTTCCCAGACGCCGGAGGGACCCAGGGACTGCAGGGGGTGAGCCAGGCCATTCCAGTCGTTGAAAGTGCCGATCACGGCCACCCGCGAGGCATTCGGCGCCCACACCCGGAAGGTGGCGCCGCGCTCCCCGGCGAAGGCGCCGAGCAGACGATAGGACTGGAAATTGCGCCCCTCGTTGAACAGGTATAGTGCTTCGGCTTGCTGCATAAGGCCTCCCCAGCGCAGTATCATAAGCCCATAACCCGAGAGGAGGGAGGCCGCCATGTCCGACACCATCATGTGCCCGCACCAACCCTACTGCGAGATGCGGGAGCAGACCGACATGCGCTTCATCAGCCAGCTCACCCGCAACACCTTCGCCATCATCCTGGCCGGGGGCCGCGGCAGCCGGCTGAAGCAGCTCACCGACTTCCGCTCCAAGCCGGCGGTGCCCTTCGCCGGCAAGTTCCGCATCATCGACTTCACCCTGTCGAACTGCGTCAATTCCGGCATCCGCAAGATCGGCGTGGCCACCCAGTACAAGGCCCACAGCCTGATCCGCCACATCCAGCGCGGCTGGAGCTTCCTCGACGGGCGATTCGACGAATTCATCCAGCTTCTCCCCGCCCAGCAGCAGATCGACGAGACCCAGTGGTACCAGGGCACCGCCGACGCGGTGTTCCAGAACATGCACTTCCTGAAACGCTACGAGCCGGAGTACGTGCTGGTGGTGGCGGGCGACCACATCTACAAGATGGACTACGGCCGCATGCTGGCCTACCACGTCAAGCAGCAGGCGGACATGACCGTCGGCTGCATCGACGTGCCCCTGGCCGACGCCCGCGAGTTCGGCGTCATGGGCATCGACGCCCAGGGACGGGTGGAGGACTTCGTGGAAAAGCCCCAGGCGCCGCCCCCCATGCCCGGCCGCCCGGACCGGGCGCTGGCCTCCATGGGCATATACATCTTCAACGCCCGCTTCCTCTTCGAGCAGTTGCAGCGGGACGCCCTGACCCGCGGCTCCAGCCGCGACTTCGGCAAGGACATCATTCCCTACATCGTGCCCCGCTACCGGGTCTTCGCCCACCGCCTCGCCGATTCCTGCGTCGGCATGAACGACGACATACCCTACTGGCGCGACGTCGGCACCATCGACGCCTACTGGGAGGCGAACATGGAAATGACCAAGGTGACGCCGGAGCTCAACCTCTACGACAAGGACTGGCCCATCTGGACCTACCAGGAGCAACTGCCCCCCGCCAAGTTCGTCTTCGACGACGAGGACCGCCGGGGCGCCGCCATCGACTCCCTGGTCTCCGGCGGCTGCATCGTCTCCGGCGCCACGGTCAAGCGGTCGCTGCTCTTCTCCAACGTCCATGTCCATAGCTGGGCCACCGTCGAGGACTGCGTCGTCCTGCCCCGGGTGGACATCGGCCGCCACGCCGTCCTGAAGCGCTGCGTCATCGACAAGCGCTGCCGCATCCCGGAAGGCCTGACGGTAGGCGTCGACCCGGCCGCCGACCGGCGCCGCTTCCACGTCAGCCCCGGCGGCATCACCCTCGTCACCCCGGAAATGCTGGGGCAGGGCGCCGGCCAGGGGCCGGCCTGAGCCGATTTCCCGCCAACAGCGATCGCGCCATGGCCGACCTCGCCTTCCTCTGGCACATGCACCAGCCCGACTACCGGCACCCGGAGACGGGCGAGTTCGTCCTGCCCTGGGTCCTGCTCCACGCCATCAAGGATTACGCCGACATGGCCGGCCACCTGGAGCGGCACCCCGGCATCCGCTGCACCGTCAATTTCGTGCCGGTGCTTCTCGACCAGATCGAGGACTACGCGGGGCAACTGGAAAGCGGCGAACTGCGGGACCCGCTTCTGGCCGCCCTGGGCCAGCCGGCGAATCAGCCCTTTACCCCCGCCCAGCGGCGGACCCTGCTGGACAGCTGTTTTCGCAGCAACCACGTCACCATGCTGGAGCCGTATCCGCACTACAAACGGCTCCACGAACTGCTGCGGCACCTGGAACCCCAGGGCGAAGCGGCGCTGAGCTATCTGGCCGACAGCTTCTTCCACGATCTCGTCACCTGGTACCACCTGGTCTGGATCGGCGAGGCGGAACGCCGCCGCCAGCCACTGCTGGCCGAGCTGCTGGCCCGGGGAGAAGGCTTCAGTCAGGACGACCGGCTGGCGCTGCTGGATCTGATCCGCGAACTGATGGCGGGGCTCATCCCCCGTTACCGCGCCCTGGCCGAGGCCGGACGGCTGGAAATCTCCGCCACCCCTTACGCCCATCCGCTCGCGCCGCTGCTCATCGACTTCGGCAGCGCCCGCGAAGCCTGGCCGGATGTGCAGTTGCCCCGCTCTCCCGCCTACCCGGGTGGACGGACCCGCACCCGCGCCCACCTGGAACGGGCCCTGGGCAGCCAGGTACGACGCTTCGGCTCGACGCCGGCGGGCATGTGGCCCGCCGAAGGCGCCATCTCGACGCCCTTGCTGCAGATGATGGGCGACGCGGGCGTGCGCTGGGCCGCCTGCAGCGAAACCGTGCTCGCCAACACCCTGCGCCAGGCCGGCGCCAACCTCCACGACCGCCACCACTGGCTCTACCGCCCCTACGAGATCGAAGGCGCCAACGGCTTGCAGATGGTGTTCCGGGACGAACGACTCTCCGACCTGATCGGCTTCGAATACTCCAAATGGCATGGCCGCGACGCGGCCAACCACTTCATCGCCGAACTCGAGAACATTGCCCGCGCGGCACCGGCGGGCGATCCGCCCCTGGTGTGCGTGATCCTGGACGGCGAAAACGCCTGGGAGTATTACCCCTACAACGCCTACTACTTTTTCGAGGACCTCTACTCCGCCCTGGAGCAGCACCCCTTCATCCGTACCACCACCCTGGCCGAATACCAGGCCCGCACCCCTGCCCGGGCCGGCCGGCTGGCCGGCGTCACCGCCGGGAGCTGGGTGTACGGCACCTTCTCCACCTGGATCGGAGACCCGGAAAAGAACCACGCCTGGGAATTGCTCTGTGCCGCCAAGCAAAGCTACGACCTGGTCACCCAGAGCGGCCGCCTCACCGAGGCGGAGCAGCGGGCGGCGGAAGCCCAGCTCACCGTCTGCGAAAGCTCCGACTGGTTCTGGTGGTTTGGCGGGTACAACCCGCCCATGGCGGTGGAAAGCTTCGACCGACTGTACCGGGAAAATCTGAAACGCTTGTATGAGGCGTTGCAACTCTCGCCTCCGGCGGAACTGGATCAGCCCATCAGCCGCGGCGGCGGCAGCGCCGAATCCGGCGGCACCATGCGCCGCGCCACCTGAATCGGCCCCGGGGCGTGCGCCCCGGGGTTCAGCGCCGCACCCGGTTGCGCCCGCCCCGCTTGGCCCGGTAGAGCGCCCGGTCGGCCCGGTCCATGGTCTGCTCCAGGCTCTCGCCAGCCTCCCGGGCCGCCACGCCGATGCTGACGGTGATGCTCAGCCCGGCCACACGGCGGACGCCCGGGCCGGTTTCCGCCTCCACCCGGGCGCGGACCCGCTCGGCAATCTCCTCCGCCTGCGCCAGTCCCGTATCCGGCAGCAACACGCAAAACTCCTCGCCGCCGAAGCGGCACACCCGGTCCTGCACCCGCAAGGAACTCTGGATGGTGCGCGCCACCTGCTGCAGCGCCTGATCGCCCACCAGGTGGCCATGGCGATCGTTGAAGGCCTTGAATTCGTCCACGTCGAGCATCAACAACGCCGCCTCCTGCCCAGGCACAAGGGGCGCCGACCACAACGGCTCGGCAAGGGCCTCGAAGGCGCGACGCGTGAGGCTGCCGGTGAGAAAGTCATGGGTGGCCAATTCCTCCATCGCAGCGGCGTGCGCCTCCAGCGCCCGGCGCGAAGCCTCCAGGGCGGCCAGCGCCGATTCCAGGCGCTGGTTGGCATGCCGCAATGCGGTCTCGTCGCTGAAAGTGACCAAACATCCCTCCACCCGCCCCCGGGGGCCGGGTACAGGCGCCGTACGCATCAGGAGATGGCGTTCCGCGCCCCCCGGCAGGGGAAGGGACAAGTGGACGGGTGCGCGCCCACCCGGCGCCCCCAAACCCGCGCAGCCAGGACGGCTTTCGGGGGGCAGCGCAGCGGCCAGCCACGGGATGGCCTCCAGCCGGGCATCCCGGCCCAGCCGCAGCTTGGCCGGATGCAAATGGCGCAGGGCATCGTTCACCATCACCACCCGGCCATGGGCGTCCAGCAACAGCACCCCTTCACTGAGGCAGTTGAACGCATGCCGGACCCGATCCGGCACCTGGGTAGAAGGCGCCAGAGCATGAGTCAGCCCGCGCAGCAGCAGCCAGAGCAGGACGAACACGGGGAGCGCAGCAAGCACCACCCATCCGGCCTCCCAAGCACCCGGCCCGGCTGCCGGGGCGGAGCGGGAGAAGGCCACTTCCAGCCGCACCTCGCCCGCGCGGGGCGGCGCCGCGATCAGGTAATGGCGCGTGGAACGGCCTCCCGCCGGTTGCAGCCAGTGCCGGACATGCTCGCCGGCATTGGCTTCCAGACGGCCATCAACGTCACGCAGGCCGAGGCTGCGCAGCCCCGGCGTCCGGGCCAGCAGCGCCTGGTAGAAACCCTGAACCGCATCCGCCCCCCCTTCAGCCCGCAGGGCCAGGCTGGCGGTCAAGACGGTGTCGGCCCACTGCTGGCGCGCCGTCAGGGTCGCATCGGCCCCGCCCCGGGAGGCCAGCAGATAGGCGAACAGCAGCAACAGCAGGCACGCCAGCCCCGCCAGACCCAAGGCCAGCCGACTGGCGGCACTTAGCCGGAACATGGCGCCCCGGTGTCAGCCGATGGCGGTGGGCCACGGCGCACACCCCCCACAACGCGTATTGCGGACATCCTCGCCTCCTTCGGGCGGCGCATCCGGCCTTACCGCCTGTCATCCGGCCCAAGGAATCCCCTCTGTTGCTAGCTTACTCCTGGCCCGCGCGAATGTGTCTGGAATGGGCCAGGCAGCGCGCCCGATCACGGCGGACGAGGCTGCGCCCGTGCAGAACGCGCTCCGAATTGATCAGGCGTCGGCGCAGTGCCGGGCAGGATGACGCCAGGCACTGACCCGTCGTGCGAGAACCTCCATGGCCCAGGGCATCAACGTAGCAGCCTCCAGGGGCCGTTCCCCCGGCCAGTGCCAGGCCAGTGCGCGGGCCAGCGCCGCGGGCAGGCGCGATGCCACCCGGGCGTCGTCCAGGCTGAACCAGCGCTCCACGCTGCCCGGCTCGCCCCGGCGTGCCACGCAGTGTTCCCACTGCGCCAAGGCATGTAGTGCGCCCCGCTGGCAGTCGAGCAGATGCAAACCTCCCCGCTCCACGACGCCGGGGGCGAGGGGGAGCTCCTCCGCCAGCACCACCGGCCCGGTGGCCAGGGTCACGGCTGCCAGCCCACCCGCCGCGGGCAGTTGTTCCAGTGCTTGCTCAGGCAGGCAGGCGGTCAGCACCTGGTGGTCCACATAGGCTTCCGCCAGGATGCGGGAGAGCGTCTGCGCCTCGGCCAGACTATCCACGGCCACCAGGACCGGGCGCCCCTCCTCCACCAGATCCATCACCCGCGACAGCACCGCCCCCCGCCGCGCCGCGCCGCTTGGGAACAGCCGGCTGGGCAGGCGGCGCAATAGCCGCGTGCGGGGAGAGGGCATGCGTATCGCCGGCAAACCCGGCATCCAGGATCGTGGCAACGGGCCGGTGGCAAAGCCGCCCATGAGCAGCGCGCCCGCCGCGGACCGGGAAGCGGGCTCCACCACGTCATCCAGCAACATCCAGCCGCCCGCGGCGGCCCGAGGATCCGCCTGTGGCCCGCAGAAGTGCACGGTCTGCCCCGGCAGGCGGCAGGACGAACGGTCCTCCCCCACGGGATGAAGCTCCAGCAGGGCAGCCTGCAACGCCAGCGGGGAGAGCAGCGCCTGCGCCCTGACCAGGCTCCGCTGCGCCAGGGCATCGCTGGCCACCCGGATCCGCACCGCCTGCCCGGACCAAGCCAGGGCGGCGGCCGCCAGCAGCGCCGCCAGACTCTTGCCCTCGCCCGGATCGAGACAGGCAATCCGGTGCAACAACACGGCCCGCACCGCCATGAGTTGGGCGTCCGCAACATGCAAGTCCGCGGCGCGGCGCAGCCGCACGCAGATCAACGCCAGGGCATCCACGAGGGCCGCACCCGCCGCCCCCTCCCGGAGCAGCGCCGCCCGCCCGGCTACCAGGCGCCATTCCAGCCCGTCAACATCGAGCTGGTCGAACTCCCGTTCCCGGCTGCGCACGTTCCACACGAAATGACGGTCCGCCTCCGGCGACCAGATGCGGCCGAGCCGGACCCGCCCCAACGCCGCCCACGCGCGCAAGCCAGACCCGAGCACACGCAGGGAGCGGGAGAATGGACCGGCCGACATGGCGGACTGGGGCGCCCGGTCAGCCAGCACCGATGGCGCGCCACCAGTTGCGCACCCGGTGCAGCAACACCCAGGCCGCCGGGCGCTCGCCCACCGGGAAGGAAACGACGCCTTCGCTGCCCGCCCGCAACTCGGGGCCCGGACGCTCCAGCCGCGCTTCCACCGGCACCACGGGCAGCCCCTGGGCATCGTCGCGGGCGTCGCTGCGCTTGACGATCTGTACGGCGACACGGGCCGCCGGCGCCTCGGCGGGGACAAACACCCCAGCCTGATCGGCGGCCAGTTCAGCCATGTCGCCCGCGCTCACCTCGGCCTCCAGGCGGAACGCATCCTGGGGGACGACGCTGATCACCGTTTCGCCCTTCTTGACGCCCCGCTCCACTGGCACCGTCACCGCCACCGGCACAATGCGGCCCGCCACCGGCGACTTGAGCGGCAAGCCGCCCTTGCGCTGATGGGTCGCCTCCAGCGCCGCCTGGGCATCCGCCAGAAATCCCTTGAGCGCCGCCACCTGTTCCAGATCGCCCTTGGCGGTGGCATCGCCCACCGCCTGCTGCAGCTTGGCGACGGCGTCCAGTTGCTGCTGCAGCGCCTGCTCCACGCCCGGATCGCTCCATTCGGCCAGGATCTGCCCGGCCTTGACCATCTCGCCGGGCTGCACGGCAAAGAGTCGCAACTGGCCGTCCCCCGGTGCCTGCACGGGTCGCGGCGGCAGCGCCTCGAGCCGGGCGGGCGCGTGGATGTGGTATTCGACCGGCAGGAAGGCCAGCGCCACCGCCGCCGCCGCGCCCGCCAGCGCCAAACCCAGGCCGAGGCGGGGTTTGCGCGGCCACGACAAGGCCGGCCGCGCCGCCCGGGCCGGCTTGCCCGCTGGCGCTGCGCGGCGCAGGTTCAGGGTTGCCCCCACCAGGCCGGCCGCCTGGGACAGGAACGACAGCTCGGCGGACAGGAAGGGCTGGCCTCCGGGCCGCTCCAGCAGGATGGCGCCCAGCACTTGCTCTTGGTGCAGCATGGGCACGGTACAGATACCGAGGCTGCCCCGCCCGTCGGCCAGTGCCAGATGGGCGCGCATGGCCAGCGGGTCGGCCCCCACCGGCTCCGGGTGCACGACCACGGCGCTTTGCTCCATGGCCTCGGCCATGGCATTGAGCACAAGCGAGGCATCCTTCTCCGGCGCATCGGCTGCCGGCCAGCACGCCAGCCACTCCGGGCTGCGGCGCCCCGGCAGGGCCAGGACCACCCGGCTGCATTCGAGGCTCTCGCCCAGGCGGCGGGCCACCTCGCGGCCGGCGGTGGCTACATCGGGCCGCTCCAGCACTTCGGTGACCAGGTCAATGAGCTCCGCGGGTCCGTGTACCGCGCCGGCGGAACGGGACTGGCACATGCCCTCGAAACTGCCGGCCGCCGCCTTCAGGCTGCGCATCAGGCTCTTGAAGTCGGCCCCGGGAGCATGGCGCACGGTCAGTGCCACCACACCGAGCATCTGGCCGCGGGCACTCAGGGGATAGGCAAAGAAAGACACCATGGTGCCGCTGTCGCCGCTGCCCCGCACCTTCTGCCACACAGGCTTGCGGCGCTCCGCCGCCACTGCGGCGGCACGGGTCAGCGCCCGGGAGGGGTTGTTGCCCCGGGGCCAGACGGCGGCGGGCACCTGCTCGGCCGCAAGCCCCCCCGTCATCACGACGCCCCGGACAGCGCCGGTGGTGGCGCGACACAGCCCATCCAGCCACAGCTGGATGTCTGCTTCTTCAGGCAAGGGGGGCAATTCGGCACTCATGTCATCGTTCGCGCGGGGGCGGCCCAGCCGGCGGGCCTTGATGGGCAAGACTCTAACCAAGCCGGCCAGGGCCGCAAACCATGAAAAGCCAAGTATTTACATCTTGATTGGCGACCGCGCCCGATTTGGCGCAAGCGATTGTGGTATCCATCACGTCTGTTGGCCGCCACCATTGCGTCCATGTGCCGCACGGTACGACAATACCCCCTCTGGGAAGGACGGAATTCCCCGCCCGGCCTCCCGCCCCCGACCCGGGGGACTTGATCCAGCAAACAATGAAGGCGCTCAGGAAGTAAGCGGCCAAACGGCCCGCACCACTCCCCATCCGACCAGGACACGCTCCGATAAGCTCTCCGACCCACATGCGCCCACCGGCGCGGCGGTGCCCCACGTCACAGGAACCTCCAGATCCATGTCCAGCCAGACCGCTCTATTGCTCGGCGTCCACGCCCACCAGCCCGTCGGCAACTTCCCCGAGGTGATGGCCGACGCCCACGAGCGTTGCTACCGCCCCTTCCTCCAAACCCTGCACCGTTACCCGGACTTCCGCTTCGCGGCCCATTTCTCGGGCTGGTTGCTGGACTGGCTCATTGCCGAGTATCCCCAGGACATGGCCCTGCTGCAGGAGATGGTGGCCCGGGGCCAGGTGGAGATGGTCGGTGCCGGCGATTGCGAGCCCGTCCTGGCCAGCATTCCCCACCGGGACCGGGTCGGCCAGATCAACGCCTTGTCGGACAAGCTCGAACGCCGCCTGGGCCAGCGTCCGGTGGGTGCCTGGCTCACCGAACGGGTGTGGGAGTCCTCGGTGGTGCCGGCTTTGGGCGACGCGAACATCGGTTACGTGGCGGTGGATGACTACCACTTTCTGTGCACCGGCCGCCGCCCCGAGGAACTGGGCGGCTTCTTCACGACCGAGGAAGACGGGCGCAAGGTCGATCTCTTTCCCATTTCCGAACAGCTCCGCTACCGGCTGCCGTTCTCGCCGGCCCACGAAGCCGTGGCCTATCTGGAAAGCCTGGCGGATCAAGGGCAGGCCGCGGCGGTGTACTTCGACGACATTGAAAAGTTCGGCATCTGGCCCGAGACCTACGAGTGGGTGTACAACCGGGGCTGGCTCACCCAGTTCATCGAAGGCGTCCTCGCTTCGCCGCGGCTGCGCACCGATACGTATGCCGGATTCCGGGCCGCGCACCGCACCCGCGGCGTGGTGTATCTGCCCACCGCCTCCTACATCGAGATGAACGAATGGACGCTGCCGGCCCCCGCAGGCCGCAGCTTCGCCCGGCTGATGAAGCAGGAGCAGGACGCGGGCCGCTTCGACACCACCAAGGCCTTTGTGCGTGGCGGCATCTGGCGCAACTTCTTCAGCCGCTATCCGGAAAGCAACTGGATGCACAAACGCATGCTGTCCGTTTCGAACCGGCTGGCCGCCCTGCCGGAAGCGCAGCGCAGCGCCGAGCTGACCGCCAGCCTGTACCGCGCCCAGGCGAACGATGCCTTCTGGCACGGCCTCTTCGGCGGACTTTACCTGCCCCACCTGCGGCGTGCCATCTACAACAACCTGGTCGAGCTGGAAGGCGCGCTGGACACGCTTGCCCCGCGCCCCGCCTTCACCCGCGAGGATCTGGACCTGGACGGCTTTGACGAAGCCACCCTGCGCAACGGCCTGGTACAGGCGATCGTCCGTCTGGATGGCAATGCAGCGTTGTGCGAGCTGGACAGCTACCCGCTGCGCCACAATTTCGCCGACACCCTGCGGCGCAGTGACGAGCAGTACTACGACAAGATCCGCGAAGCGCGGCAAACCAACCACAGCGGTACGGGCATCGCCTCGGCCCACGACCGGGTCAGCTTCAAGCACCCGATTGCGGACGCCGATCTGGTGCCGGATGCCCGCCCCCGCAACCTGTTCCTGGATCTGTGGGCCGGCGACGACGGCAGCCACACCCCCGTGAGCCAATACACACTGACGCGCGACAGCGCCGAAGGCGTGAGCTTTGCCGCCGAATCACCCGTACGCGTGAGCAAGACCTTCCGCCTGGGTGCCGAGGGGGTGGAGGCCAGCTACCAGGCCCAGCCCGGCCCAGGCGAACTGGTGGTGCAGATCAACCTGGCCATGCCCAGTTGCGACGGCTACGCCGGCCGTTTCGTGCTGGCCGACGGCCACATCCCGGGCGGTTTCGGCCAGACCCTGGTGCTGCAGGACGTTTGTCAGCTGGATCTGCAGGACGGAGTGCTGGGCGGTGCGATCCGGCTGACGACCAGCACCCCGGTGAGTCTCAAGGCGGCGCCCCTGCACACCGTTTCCTTGTCCGAGGCGGGCTTCGAGAAAATCATGCAGGCGGTGGTCCTCGAATTGCGCTGGCGGCCAACCGCCACCAACGACCGTCTGAGCGTGAGCCTCACGCCCCGCACCGGGGCGTGACTCCAGGAGTTTCCGCCTTAAACCAGACAATCGCCCGCGGGGAAATCCGCGATAATCAAGCCTCATCTCCGACCTCTAAGCTCATCATGCCCGGCACCTCCTATCAGCTTGAAATCAATCCCCAGATTCCGGCCCGTATCGGCCGGCTGAGCGAACTGGCCAACAACCTGTGGTACAGCTGGGACAGCGCCACCCGGACGCTGTTTACCCGCCTGCACCCGACCCTGTGGCAATCGGTGAGCCAAAGCCCCAAGGCATTCCTGAAGCGCGTAGACCAGTACCGGCTGGACGCCGCCGCCGAAGATCCCGTCTTCCTCGGCAGCTACAACCGGGTACTCTCCGCCTACGACACCTATATGCAGGACAAGCGCCGCCAGAACGGCGCCCAGCGTCTGGGCAAGGATGATCTGGTCGCATACTTCTGCGCCGAATTCGGTTTCCACGAGAGCCTGCCCATCTATTCGGGCGGCCTGGGCATCCTGGCCGGTGACCACTGCAAGGCCGCCAGCGACATGCGCCTGCCGTTCGTGGGCGTGGGCCTGCTCTACCGGCAAGGCTACTTCTTCCAGTCCATCGACGGGGAAGGCCGCCAGCACGCGCTCTACACCGATTCCGACTTCGATGACCTGCCCATCACCCCCGTCCTGGACGAGAGCGGCGAAGCGCTGCGCTTCTCCGTGCAGCTCCCCGGCCGGACCGTGCATCTGAAAGTGTGGGAGGTGCGCATCGGCCACGTGCGCCTGGTACTGCTGGACAGTTCCCTGCCCGAGAACTCGCCTGCCGACCAGGACATCGCCCACCGCCTCTATGGCGGCGACCGCAACACCCGCATCGAGCAGGAGATCCTGCTGGGTGTGGGCGGCGCCCGGGCGCTCGCCTTCATGGGCATCAAGCCCACCGTCTGGCACATCAATGAAGGGCACGCCGCCTTCCTGGTGCTGGAGCGCATCCGCGCCCTGACCAGTGGCGAGGGGCTGGAGTTCGCCGGTGCCCTGGAGGCCGTGGCCGCCAACACCGTGTTCACCACCCACACCGCCGTGCCCGCCGGCCATGACCATTTCTCGATGGAGATGATCCAGCGCTACTTCGAGTCCTGGTGCGGCGAGATGAAGGTGGACATGGGCACCCTGCTGGGCCTGGGCCGTACCCACAACAACCCCGAGTTCAACATGACCGCCCTGGCGGTGCGCGGGTCGCGCTTCCACAATGGGGTTTCCCAGATCCACGGCGATGTCTCGTCCGACATCCTCAGCCATCTGTGGCCGGAGATCGAACCGGCGGACAACCCGGTGGATTACGTCACCAACGGCGTCCATCAACCCACCTTCCTGGCACGGGACTGGAACGAAACCTTTGAAAAATACCTGGGCCACGGCTGGAGCCAGCGCCTGACGGACGAAGCCTGCTGGGCGGGCGTGCAGACCATCCCGGACCAGACCTTCTGGAGCATCCGTCAGTCCCTCAAGGCGCAGATGCTGCAGATGGTGCGCGAACGCCTGACCGAGCAGCACTTGCGCAACCAGGGTTCGGAAGCCCACCTGGACCGCATCCTGCGCCTGGCTGACCCGGCCAACCCGCATGTGCTGACCATCGGCTTCGCCCGCCGCTTCGCCACCTACAAGCGCGCCACCCTGCTCTTCCACAACCTGGACTGGCTGCGCCGCATCGTCTCCGACAGCAAGCACCCGGTGCTCTTCATCTTCGCCGGCAAGGCCCACCCCGCCGACCAGCCCGGGCAGGAACTGATCCGCCGCATCGCGGAGGTTTCGCGCATGCCCGAGTTCGAAGGCCATGTGCTGCTGATCGAAGGCTATGACCTGCGTCTGGCCCGCCGCCTGGTGGCGGGGGTGGACGTGTGGTTGAACAACCCCATCTACCCGCTGGAAGCCTCCGGCACCTCGGGCATGAAGGCTGCGTTCAACGGCGTGCTCAACCTCTCGGTGGCCGACGGCTGGTGGGGCGAGGGCTACGACGGGCGCAACGGCTGGACCGTCAAACCGGCTTCCAACGCCCTGGACCCGGCCCGGCGGGACGACGAGGATGCCCGCTCGCTCTACGAGCTGCTGGAGAAAGCCGTGGTGCCGCTCTACTACGACCGGGGCCCCATGGGCTATTCGCCGGGCTGGATCGGCATGTCCAAACGGGCCATCTCGACACTGCTGCCCAAGTTCAACACCGCCCGCATGGTGGGCGAGTACATGAACAAGTTCTACATGCCGGCAACCGAACAATGGCATCGCTTCCGGGCCGACGGGTTTGCCGGCGCACGGGAACTGGCCGCGTGGAAGTCCCGGGTACGCACGAGCTGGTCGGGTGTGCGCCTGCGCCGGCTGGACGCCCAGCAGCGGCGCATCCCCTTCGGCAGCCCTGTGGTGCTCGAACTTGCGGCCCAGCTCAACGGCCTCTCCCCCGAGGACGTGGTGGTGGAATGCCTGTTTGGCCGTCCCGCCGATGACAGACCCCGCCGCAGCCGGCGCTACACGCTGGAGCACACCGGACGCACCGAGCACGGCGAGCACCTCTACCGGCTGGAACTGACGCCCGATGTGTGCGGCAAGATCGAGTACCAGTTCCGGGTGTTCCCGCACCACGGCCTTCTCACCCATCCCTTCGAGATGGGCATGATGGTCTGGCTCTAACCCTTTCCCGCCGGGCGGCGTCCTGCTGCCCGGCGCCCGTGCTGCCCTGCTGCCATGAACCCGCTCACCGCCCTCCCTGCCTGGCAGGCGCTTCAGGCCCACGCCAGCGAACTCGCTCCCACCCATCTGCGCCAATTGTTCGAGGCCGACCCCGGGCGCTTTGCCCGCTTCAGCCTCGAAGTGGATGGCCTGCTCTTCGATTACTCCAAGCAAAGGATCGTCCCCGACACACTCCCGCGGCTGTTCGACCTGGCCCGAGCCCGGGATGTGGAAGGCTGGCGGGCCCGCATGTTCGGTGGCGAAGCCATCAACCACACCGAAGGACGGGCCGTGCTGCACACGGCGCTGCGTGCCCCAGGCCCGGAACCGATTCTCGCCGCAGGGAAAGACGTGTTGCCGGAGGTGCACGACGTGCTCCGGCGCATGGGCGCTTTCTGCGAACGCGTCCGCAGCGGCCAGTGGCTGGGGATGAACGGCTCACCGGTGCGGCACATCGTGAACATCGGCATCGGCGGCTCCGATCTGGGGCCCAAGATGGCCGTGCAGGCGCTGCAGGCCCATGGGCACCCCGAGCTGGAATTCCATTTCGTATCCAACGTGGATGGCGCCCACATCGCAGCCACCCTCAAGCGCTGTGACCCGGCTCGCACCCTGTTCATTGTCGCCAGCAAGACCTTTACCACGCAGGAAACCCTGGCCAATGCCCAGACGGCCCGTGCCTGGGTGCTTGCTGCCGCCCGCGCGGCCGGGCACGACGAAGCCATGCTGGCCCGCCATTTCGTGGCGGTGTCCACCAATCTGGCGGCCACCGGGCAGTTCGGCATTGATCCCGCCAATGTCTTCGGTTTCTGGGACTGGGTGGGCGGACGCTACTCCATGTGGTCGGCGGTCGGCCTGCCGGTCATGCTGGCCCTGGGAGCGGAAGGTTTTGGCGCGCTGCTGGCCGGCGCCCACGCCATGGACGAGCATTTCCGCACGGCGCCGCTGGAGGCCAACATGCCGGTACTGATGGCCCTGCTGGGGATCTGGAACACGGACTTCCTCGGCGCGGCAAGCCTGGCGGTGCTGCCCTACAGCCAATCCTTGAGCCTGCTCCCCGCCTATCTGCAACAGCTTGAAATGGAGAGCAACGGCAAAGCCATCGACCGGGATGGCGCCCCCGTTGGCGCCCCCACCTGCCCGGTGCTGTGGGGCGAAGCCGGCACCAATGGCCAGCATTCCTTCCACCAGTTGTTGCACCAGGGCGGCGCCTTGATCCCGTGCGATTTCATCGCCAGCGCCCGGCCCGACTTTCCGGTCCCCGGCCATCACGACAAGTTGCTCGCCAACTGTCTGGCGCAAAGCGCGGCCATGATGAAGGGCAAGACCGCAGACGAAGCCCGCGCCGAGATGCAGGCGGCCGGCCTGGATGCCGCCACCCTTGCGCTGCTGCTGCCGCACAAGGTCTTCCCGGGCAATCAGCCCAGCAGCACCCTGCTGCTTCCCCAACTGGACCCCCGCCAGCTCGGACGGCTGGTGGCCCTGTACGAGCACAAGGTCTTTGTGCAGGGCGTGATCTGGGGCCTGAACCCCTTTGACCAGTGGGGCGTGGAATACGGCAAGCAACTTGCCGCCGGCCTCCTGCCGCTGCTGGAACGTGGCACCGCAGACGGCGCGGGAGATTGCTCCACAGCCGGCCTGCTCGCCCGGATCCACAAGATGCGCCAGGGCCACTAGCCCCGGCTCGGAGGCCCCGCGACCCGCGGGGCCGCTCGCTCAACCCTGATACACCACCCCCATCGTGAAAAACGACTCTCTGCGCATCCTCTTTGCTACTGCCGAAATCGCCCCCTGGGTCAAGACCGGAGGGCTTGGCGACGTCGCCGGCGCCCTCCCGCCTGCCCTGGCCCAAATGGGCATGGAGGTGAGCGTGCTGGTCCCGGCCTACCCCGCGATCATCCGCGCCTATCCCAACCAGACCTTCGTCGCCCACATACCCAGCCCGGGCGGCAATTTGCACAGCGGCGACATCTGGATGGTGGAGCGGGAGGACGGCGTGCGCATGTACCTCCTGCATTGCTCGCCCTACTTCACACGCCCCGGTGGCCCTTACCAGGATGCCAGCGGCGCAGACTGGCCCGACAACGCCCAGCGCTTCGCCCTGCTCTCCTATGCGGCGGCCTGGCTGGCCAGCGATGCCGGGCCGCTGGAACACCCGCCCCAGGTTCTGCACTGCAACGACTGGCAGACCGGCCTCGCGCCCGCCTACCGCCGCTACCTGCTGGGCGGCAACGGCGCGCCGACGGTGATGACCATCCACAACCTGGCCTACCAGGGCGTATTCGCGCCCGACATCCTGGGCGCCATTGCCCTGCCCAACCACGCCTTTGCCTGGGATGGGGTGGAGTACTTCGGCAACATTTCCTACCTCAAGGCCGGGCTGCAACTTTCCGAGCAACTGACCACGGTGAGCCCCACCTACGCCCGGGAAGTGCAAAGCCACGAGTTGGGGTACGGCCTGGACGGCCTGTTGCGCTTTCGCGCCAATGACCTTACCGGCATTCTCAACGGCATCGACAAAAAGGTGTGGGACCCGGCACGGGACCCCCTGCTTGCGCGCAAGTACAACGCCCGCTCGCTGGACCTGAAGGCCGAAAACAAGCTGGCGCTGCAGCAGAAGTTCGAACTGATGCCCGAGCCGTCATCCCCCCTGGTGGGCTGCGTCAGCCGCCTCACCCATCAAAAAGGGCTGGACCTCCTGCTGGCAGTAGCCGACACGGTGGTAGGCGAAGGCGCCCAGTTCGCAGTGCTGGGAACCGGCGACCCCTGGCTGCAGGACGCTTTCCGCGACCTGGCCAACCGCCACCCGGGACGGGTCGGCGTGTACATCGGCTACGACGAAGCCCTGGCCCACCAGATCGAGGCCGGGGCCGACATCTTTGCCATGCCCTCGCGCTTCGAGCCCTGCGGGCTCAACCAGATGTACAGCCTGCGCTACGGTACCTTGCCGCTGGTGCGTGCCACCGGAGGTCTGGCCGACACGGTTCGCAACCTCCCCGCTGGCGCGGCCGAAGCGGGCGATGCTAACGGGTTCAGCTTCCGCGACGCCACGTCGGAAGCGCTGCTCGGCGCCCTTCGTCGCGCCTTGGGCGTCTGGCGCAACCGAGCGCTCTGGCGCGAGATGCAGCTCAACGGAATGAAGCTCGACTTCGGCTGGCGGACTTCCGCACGCCAGTACTTGGCGCTGTATCAGACACTGTTGCTGGCTGGAGAAGGCGGCAAGGGGGCAAAAAAAAGACGACGCAGAGGGGATCAGTCTGCGCCGTCGCCCGAGCCGACAAACGAGTCAGCCCTTCGGTAGTAATCGGATCCCCGCCGCCGCCAGGGCGGCGGCAGCGTGCCATTGCCGCCCCACACGGGCAGCGGTGCAACGGAAAATGGCTCGCTGGGAGAGTGCGCCGGAGCCGGTCTCACCGACAGGCAGTCATCGGCAGCCGTCGCTCCGGACGCGGGCTGACCTTCACCCGGAGCAATCATCCTGCGTCGATGTTCCAATTACTCGATGGTCAGGTAGACCAGCACCTGCCTCGAGCATCTGCGACGCCTCCGCCCCCGCTCTGCTTGGCGGGCTCACCCGGAGGCACAATATTTGTACTCCCGCATGCATGGCTTGTCGCCGATCCGCCCAGCGCACTCTCCCTGCGAGCCGAGGGGGACAATAGGTATTAGCAGATTGCATGCCAGTCACTTTGCCAGCCAAAAAGCCAATGTTTACCGGTCATTGCGACCCGGCCCCCGGTCTCGCGGCGCAGCAATCGTCGCAAATTGACGACACTACATGCCGACAAACCAGCAACTCATTGAATAAAAATAAAAAGCGGCTGTCTCCCAGGAGAGACAGCCGCCCACTTTCCGACTTTCCCGTCAAACCTTGAAGGTTCCGGGAGAAATGCTGTGGCGCTGCAACAGCTTGTAGAACTCGGTCCGGTTACGGTTGGCGAGCCGTGCGGCAAGGCTCACGTTACCGCCCGCCGTCTTCATCAGCCTGACCAGATACTCACGCTCGAAATTCCGGCGTGCGTCCTCAAAAGAAAGGAAGGACTGGGCATCTTCCCGCAGGGCCTGCTGTACCAGCGCCCGGGAAATCACCGGCGTGGTCGAGAGCGCCACCGCCTGCTCCACCACATTCAACAGTTGACGCACATTCCCCGGCCACGCTGCATTGAGCAGCAACTCCATGGCCTCGGGCGCGAACGATTGCACGGGTTTGCTGTAGCGCTCAGCCAGACGCGCCAGGAAATGGGAAGCTAGCACGGGGATGTCTTCCCGCCGATCCGCCAGGGCGGGCAAGGTCAGCGGCACCACGTTGAGGCGGTAATAAAGATCTTCCCGCATCGCCCCTTCGGTCATCCGGGCTTCCAGGTCCTGATGGGTGGCAGAGATGATGCGGACATCCACCGGCACGTCCTGCGTCGCCCCGACCGGCCGCACCCGACGCTCCTGCAGCGCGCGCAGCAGCTTGGGCTGAAGGGCGAGGGGCATGTCTCCAATCTCGTCCAGGAACAAGGTGCCGCCATCGGCCGCCTGGAACAACCCCTTGTGGGACACCACCGCGCCGGAAAACGCCCCTTTCACATGGCCGAACAACTCGGATTCCAACAGATGTTCGGGGATCGCCGCGCAATTGATCGCCAGAAATGGCATGTTGGAACGCGGGCTGGCCTGATGGATGGCGCGGGCCAGCAGCTCCTTGCCGGTCCCGCTGGCGCCATGGATCAACACCGAAGCGTCGGACGCCGCCACCAGTTCCGCCTGGCGCAGCACTTCCAGCATGCTCTGGCTGCGGGTCACGATATGGGCAGCCCATGCGGGGGCCCGCTGCTCATGGATGGCACCACTGGTACGCAGCGCCTGCTCAACCTGCGTAAGCAGTTGCACGCTGTCAAAAGGCTTGGTGAGGAAACCAAAGACACCTCGCCGGGTGGCATCCACCGCATCCGGAATGGTGCCGTGGGCAGTCAGGATGATGACCGGCAGGGTCGGGGTGCGTGCATGGATTTCGTCGAACAACTGCATGCCGTCCATGCCCGCCATGCGCAGGTCCGTGATGACGAGGGCGGGGCGGCTGGCGGCCAGGCAAGCGAGCGCCTCCTCTGCCGACTCGGCAGTTGTCACCTGATATCCCGCCGAGGCGAGCCGCATGGAAATCAGCTGTAGCAAACCCACATCGTCATCAACGAGGAGGATTTCCGGCTCCACCAGCACTTCGTTCATTACTCGTTCCCCGCGTTATGGTGGCGTCCCCCCCGAACGCCCGAGCCGAAAAGCCTGACGCCCCGCAGTCACTGCGCCCGTTTCTGCGGCGCCCGGCGACTGATTTCCCGCTCTACCGCCAACAGGCCATCCAGCTTCTTCTGCAGCTCATCCGCCCGACGCTGCTCGTCGCGCAACTGGATTTCCAGACGCCGGTTTTCGGCTTCCAGCCGCTTGCCATCCCCCTCAAGACGACGCACTTCGTCCCGCGCATCCCGGGCCGAGTTGTCGCTGCGCCGCTCTTCCCGCACAACCCGCAGCCGCTCGGTCGCCATGCGCTGCAACAGCGTGATGTACTGGCGGCGGGCGTTATCCAGAGGCTGCAGGGCCGCCTGGCTGTGTTCCAGCAGATTCAGGGCCTTGGCGTCATCCCGATAGGGCGAACCGGGCAGGCTGAGGATGGTTGCCAGCCGCAGGCGATTGCTCTCGGAAGCCTCCCGGTGGTAGGCCATGGTGGCCGAGGCGAGCTCACGTTTGAGCTCATCATTACTCATGGCGACCAGACTCTGGAAGTAGGACAGGTAGCCCAGCACGTCCCGTCCGTCACTGCTGATGATCGGCCCGGCCGGCATCGGCCGGCCCGTGTCGGTCACCGCGCAGCCCGCCAGGACCCCCAGGCTCAGGCACCAACCAACGAGGTGAAAAGCAGCTTTCATGCCAACTCTCGATTCACAGTTCGCGGCAATGTGACCCTGAAGTGCGCGCCGCCTTCCTCTCGGTCCACCAGTTCGATCTTGCCACCATGGGCCGTCACGTATTCCTGGGCAATAGCCAAGCCAAGGCCGCTTCCTTCCACTTTCGGGCCACTCAGGCGCGTGCCTCGGAAAAATGGCTCGAACACCCGACCACGCTCGTGAGGCGCGATCCCCTGGCCTTCATCGGTCACATCCACCACCGCAATGTCGTCGTTACACGACAATGCTATCCTGACTCTTCCCCCCTTGGGTGAAAACTTCAGTGCATTGGTCACCAGGTTGTCGACCACCACCCTGAGCTTTTCTCCGTCGCCCAAGATGGGCACCTTCGGCAGGTCCGCCTGCAGCCAGACCTCCCGCGCCGCAGCCCCCAGACGGTTCTCGGCGATGACCCGGGCACACACTGCGTTGAGTTCGATCGGCTGCAGATCCAGGCCCGCCAGTGCCTGACTTGCCTTCTGGTAATTGATCAGCGCCTCGATCAAGGCCTGCAGCCGGACCACGTTGCCACGGATGATGGTGACCACCCGGTTCTGCCGCTCCGTCAAAGGGCCGGGAACGTTGTCACCGAGTAACTGGACGCCCTCGCGAATCGCCGTCAAGGGCGTTTTGAGATCATGGGAAACATGGCGCATGAACTGGCCCTGCCGGTTCTCGAGTTCGGCCAGGCGCTGCCGCAGCCAATCCAGTTGCCGCCCCAGCGCGGCCAGGTCACTGGGGCCGCCCACCACAATCGGGTGGGTGTAATCCCCCCTGCCCAGTTCCCGTATCCCCGCTTCGATCCGCCCCACCTGCCGGGCCACCAGGCTGCGGAATAGCCATGCGATCAGGACCGCAATCGGCACCGCCGCCGGCAGCAAACCCATCAATCGGTCACGCTCGCGCTGGGCAGATGCCTGCAACGCTGCCACGTCGTGCTCCACATTGGCCCGCGCCACCCCGATCAGGTCTTCCATCGCCTGTTCCAGGCCATTGAGGTGGGCCAGCAGTTCCCGGTCCGGACGTGGCCCCTGCTGGCGCAAACGCTCGTGCAGACGCTCTTCCCGCAGGAAGACCTCCTGCAGCCCCGCTTGCTGGGAGGGCAAGAGCAGCCCGGAAAACTCCCGCAACTGCTGACGCAGTTCAGCCCGCCGCAGGCCGTAGTTCTCCAGCAGTGCCGCCTCCGGCACCACCAGGTACTGGCGGATGTTCCGTTCCATGCCGGTCAGCGTCTCGGTCAGCAGACGCCCGAGCCGTGCCGCAGCCGTGCCACGATCCACCGCCACCGCCGTGGTGGTGGCAAAGTTTTCGAACTGCAGCAGCGCATAGCCGACCGCCACCGCCAGCGGCAGAACCACCAGCAGAAAGCCCAGCAGGATGAACTGGGAGAGCGTGCGAGGGTAGAGCTTCAAGGTCGTGCAAGCGCCTTCAATAGGTGGAATACAGTGCGCCCTCGCCCCCGCTGCACGGGCGCCCCACCTTGCGGCAGAGCGACACCCGTGGCGCGTGAACCGGCTTCTGGCCAATGAAAGTGAGCAAGTCTTCGCCTCTTTCATTCAATTTCTGTCACCCCTGAACTATATAATCCCGCGTTTTCCAGCGGGAGTCTTTCCCTGACATGGCTGCCTCAGAACCGCCCAAGTCGCCCCGGCAGATTGCCCTGATCGCGGCGGTTGCCGCCAACGGCATCATCGGCCGTGACAACGCCATGCCCTGGCACATCCCGGGGGAGCTCAAGCACTTCAAGGCCGTCACCATGGGCCACCCGGTAGTAATGGGACGCAGAACCTATGAATCCATCGGCCGCGCGCTCCCGGGCCGGCTCAACGTGGTGGTGAGCCGCGACCCGAACTGGCGCGCCCCTGGCTGCGAGCAGTCCGGTTCGCTGGCGGCTGCCCTTGAACTGGCACTGGCCGCCGATCCGCAGGTGTTTGTGATCGGCGGCGCCCAGATGTATGCCCAGGCACTCCCCCAGGCGGACGCCCTGTTCCTGACCGAAATCCACGCCGACTTCCCGGGCGACACCCACTTCCCGGCGTGGAGCAAAAACGAATGGCAAGAAACATCCCGCCAGCCCCAGCAAAGCCCGGACGGGCTGCGCTACGACTATGTCACTTACCAGCGCCGGCGCTGACCCCTGACCCCGCACGCACAAGGAGAACCCATGTCCGGAGGACATTTCCACGTACACGGCCCCCATGACCACGCCGTCGAGCATGCCGCCCACGGGGAGGACGACTTCGCCTCCCGCATAGCAGTCATGACCGCCATCCTTTCCACGGTGGGCGCACTGTTCAGCTACCAGGGCGGCGCCACCCAGAACGATGCGATGTTGCACAAGAACGAGGCCGCGATCCGCAAGACCGAAGCATCCAACCAGTGGAACTACTACCAGGCCAAGAGCAACAAGCAGAACCTCGCCGAACTGGCCGTGGCGCTTGCCGGCGGGGAGAACCGGGAGAAATACCTGCAGGAGGTGGAGCGCTACAAGAAGGAGAAAGCCGAAATCAAGGAAAAAGCCGAGCAGCTGGAGGCTTCGGCCAAGGAAGCCGACCGGGCCAGCGATGCGGCGATGCATGTGCACCACCGCTGGGCCCAGGCGATGACGGCCGTACAGATCGCCATTTCACTGGCCGCCATCACCCTGCTCACCCGCCGGCGCTGGCTGCAGATGGCCGCCATCGCGGCAGCGGGGGTGGGCGCGGTGCTGGCGGGCATGGCCGTAGCCCACGTCTAGGGTATTGCGCCGATCCAGAACGCAGAAGGCCACCCTCGGGTGGCCTTCTTCATGAACACGGGCAACGACTACTGAGCCAGCCGGGCACGCAACAATTCGTTCACTTGCTGCGGATTGGCTTTGCCTTTGGTGGCTTTCATCGCCTGGCCAACCAGGGCGTTGAAGGCCTTTTCCTTGCCTGCCCGGAATTCTTCAACCGACTTTGGATTGGCGGCCAGAACTTCGTCGATGATCTTTTCAAGCGCACCGGCGTCCGAGATCTGGCGTAGCCCCTGCTTGTCGATGATCTCGTCGGCAGTGGCCCCCTCGCCATTCCACAGGGCCTCGAACACCTTTTTGCCCATGGCGTTGGAGATGGTGTTGTCGCCAATACGCAGCACCAGACCCGCCAGCTGCTCGGGCGAAATGGGCGCCGAAGTGATGTCCCGCTCCTCGCGGTTGAGCCGGGCCGAGAGCTCGCCCTGCATCCAGTTGGCCAGCGGCTTGGCCAGCCCCGCGCCGGTCACCGCCAGCGCCTGCTGGAAGAAAGCCGCCATCTCCCGCTGGGCGGTGAGGGTGGCCGCATCGTAGGCGGAGAGGCCGTAGTCGGCGACAAAACGGGCGCGCAGGGCGTCCGGCAGCTCAGGCAAGGCGGCCTCGACCTCCGCCACCCAGGCGGGGGTGATCTCCAACGGCAGCAAGTCAGGGTCCGGGAAGTAGCGATAGTCGTGGGCGTCTTCCTTGCTGCGCATCATGCGGGTTTCACCCGTATCCGGGTCAAACAGCACGGTGGCCTGCTCGATCTGGCCGCCGTCTTCCAGGGTTTCAATCTGCCAGCGCACCTCGTAGTCGATGGCTTGCTGCAGGAAACGGAAGGAATTCAGGTTCTTGATCTCCCGCCGGGTGCCGAATGCCGTCTGGCCCACCGGACGCACGGACACGTTGGCGTCACAGCGGAAAGAGCCTTCCTGCATGTTGCCATCGCAGATGTCGATCCAGCGCACCAGGGCATGCAGCGCCCGGGCATAGGCGACCGCCTCGGAGGAGGAACGCATGTCCGGTTCGGAGACGATCTCGAGCAGCGGGGTGCCCGCCCGGTTGAGATCGATGCCGGAGCGCCCGTGGAAATCCTCGTGCAGGCTTTTGCCCGCATCTTCTTCCAGATGGGCGCGGGTCAAGCGCACCACTTTTTCGTAGGCCCCACCCTTGCCATCCGGCACCTGAAGGGCGATGGCCCCCCCCACCACCACGGGCAACTCGTACTGGCTGATCTGGTAGCCCTTGGGCAGGTCCGGGTAGAAATAATTCTTGCGGGCAAAAATCGAGCGGGGCGCCACCTGCGCGCCCACCGCCAGCCCAAACTTGATGGCGCGCTCCACCGCCCCCCGGTTGAGCACGGGCAGCACTCCCGGCAGCGCGATGTCCACCGCACACGCTTGGGCGTTCGGAGCGGCGCCAAAGGCAATCGATGCACCGGAAAAGATCTTGGAGCGGGTGTTGAGCTGGGCATGGACTTCCAGCCCGATAACGACTTCCCATTGCTTCATGTTGTCTCTACTCACTACGGGCGCCCAAAAGCGCTGTAACGGATGCTCAGGCGCAACTGCCATCCCGGCGATCAATGAGGAAGGGCCAGAGGTACTCGTAGGTCCCTTCTTCGCACATGGACTCACAGTCGGTGAAGGCCACGGTCACCCGATGGCCCTGTTCCCACATGTGCACCACGCAACTGGAACCGTTGGCCTTCAGCTCGGGGTGAGGCATGCTTTTCGTCTGACGGAAATCCTTCATGTTGAAGCGACAACGGCCCCGCTTGGGAATATCCGCCGAGGCCTCGAACTGCTGGACCTGCGCCTCCACCACCCGCAACTTCACCACCCCCAGCATGCCGGTTTCGTCCTTGTAGTTGCAGTTGGCCGCCACATTGAGCGGGCGGGTGGGGATGGGCTCCACCTGCTTGCCCGGGCCTGGCAGCGGAATGGGGATGGGGATCGGGATGCGCGGCACCCCGGAGCACGCCGAAACCGCTACCAAGGCAGCGAGGGCCAGACCGCGCAGAACAGGACGGGGAACGTCGAATCTCATGATCCGGCTCACTCCACTCCGGCCGGCACGCGCCGGTGCCAATCGGTTGCCTGCTGGTACTGATGGGCCACGTTGAGCATGCGGGCCTCGTCGAAGTAGTTGCCGACCAGTTGCAGCCCCACGGGCAGTCCGCCCTGACCAAAGCCGCAAGGCAGGGACATCCCCGGCAACCCGGCGAGGTTGGTGGAGATGGTGTAGATGTCGGACAGGTACATCTGCACCGGGTCTGCCGCCTTGGCCCCGAGGGGAAAAGCCACGCTCGGGCTGGTCGGCCCGGCGATCACATCGCACACCTTGAACGCCTCGACGAAGTCATTGGCGATCAGCCGCCGGATGCGCTGGGCCTGCAGATAGTAGGCATCGTAATACCCGTGGGAGAGCACGTAGGTACCCACGAGGATTCGTCGGCGCACCTCGGCGCCGAATCCCTGGGCACGGCTACGGCAGTACATCTCCATCAGGTCCGCGTATTCGGGAGCACGGTAACCGTAGCGCACCCCGTCAAAACGGGAAAGGTTGGAACTGGCCTCGGCGGGTGCGATCACGTAATAGGCCGGAACCGACAGCCCCGAGTTAGGCAGGCTCACATCCACCGTCGTGGCGCCCAGGTTGCGCAGTTGCGCCAATGCCGCCTCAACCGTGACACGCACATCCTCATCCATCCCGGCTCCGAAGAACTCCCGCGGCAGGCCGACGCGCAGCCCTTCGAGGGGCTTGCGCAGATCCCGCGTGTAGTCCTCGGCGGGCCGATCCAGGCTGGTGGAATCCCTGGGGTCGAACCCGGACATGGCACCGAGCATGACCGCACAGTCTTCGGCGCTACGCGCCATGGGACCGCCCTGGTCCAGGGAAGAGGCGAACGCAATCATGCCGTAGCGGGAGACCACCCCGTAGGTCGGCTTGAGCCCCGTCAGACCACATAGCGCCGCCGGCTGGCGAATGGAACCACCAGTGTCGGTACCCGTGGCCGCCGGAGCCAGCCGCGCGGCCACGGCCGCCGCGGAGCCCCCGGAAGAGCCCCCCGGCACCCGCGAGGAGTCCCAAGGATTGCGCACCGGCCCAAAATGACTGGTCTCATTGGACGAGCCCATGGCGAACTCGTCCATGTTCGTCTTGCCCAGCACCACTGCACCAGCGCCGTTCAAGCGCTCGATCACGTGCGCATCATAGGGACTAACGAAGTTGTGCAGCATCCGCGAACCACAGGTGGTCAACCACCCCTCGGCGCAGAAAATGTCCTTGTGCGCCAGCGGCACACCCAGCAAGGCACCCTGCTCACCCGCCGCAAGCCGGGCATCCGCCGCCCGGGCCTGGGCCAGGGAGCGCTCACGATCCACGGTGATGAAGGCATTGAGGCCGGGGTTGAATCGCTCGATGCGGTCCAGAAACAAGGCTGTGAGTTCGGCGCTGGAGATCTTCCGGCTTTGCAGCGCAGCAGAGAGTTCGGTCAGGCTGGCGTGAATCATGGTTTTTTACGTCAGGGTCAGGCCTGGCAAAGGCGGCAAAGGGCGACTGATGCAAACAATCGTGTCCGACGGGCCCGGGTCATTACTCGATGACCCGGGGCACGAGATACAGACCAGCCTCGGTCTCCGGGGCCACCGCCTGGTAAGCGACATGCCGGTCGGACTCGGTGACCCTGTCTTCCCGAAGCCGCTGCACCACGTCCTGGGCATGAGCCATGGGCTCGATCCCCCGCGTATCCACGGCCTGCATCTGCTCGATCAGGCCGAAAATGTTGTTGAGCTGGGTGCGCGTGGATTCCACCTCGTCCGGAGCGAGCTCAATGCGGGCAAGTTTGGCGATGCGCGCCACCTGTTCAGGGGTGAGGGACATGAGACAGCTCTCTCGGTCTGCGGAAACGGGGGCTCTCCCGACGGCGACGCGGCCGGTCGAACCCACGCTTGCGAAAAATGAAGAATCCCAATCAGTGATTGGTGCAAGCGCGTTAGGGTATCATATAAGTTTATCTTCACGCCCCGCCCCGGGGCCAACCGGAATCCTGCCGATGTTTGGTTTTCTACGCTCCTATTTCTCCAACGACCTGGCCATCGACCTGGGCACCGCCAATACCCTGATTTATGTCCGGGGCAAAGGCATCGTGCTGGACGAACCCTCCGTGGTCGCCATCCGTACCGAGGGCGGCCCAAGCGCCAAGCGCTCGATTCAGGCCGTGGGCCGCGAAGCCAAGATGATGCTGGGCAAGACTCCCGGCAACATGGTGGCCATCCGCCCGATGAAGGACGGCGTGATCGCCGACTTCACGGTCACCGAGCAGATGCTCAAGCAGTTCATCAAGAAGGTGCACGACTCGCGCCTTTTCTCGCCCAGCCCGCGCATCATCATTTGCGTGCCCTGCGGCTCCACCCAGGTGGAACGCCGTGCCATCCGCGAATCCGCGCTCGGTGCCGGCGCCTCGCAGGTGTACCTGATCGAGGAGCCGATGGCTGCGGCCATCGGCGCCGGCATGCCGGTCGCCGAAGCCACGGGTTCCATGGTGGTGGACATTGGCGGCGGCACCACCGAGGTAGGGGTCATCTCCCTGGGCGGCATGGTGTATGCGGGTTCCGTGCGGGTGGGCGGCGACAAATTTGACGAAGCCATCGTCAATTACATCCGCCGCAACTATGGCATGCTGATTGGCGAGACGACCGCCGAAAACATCAAGAAGGAAATCGGTTCTGCCTTCCCCGGTTCCGAGATCCGCGAGATGGAGGTCAAGGGCCGTAATCTGGCGGAAGGCATTCCGCGCAGCTTCAACATCTCTTCCAACGAAATCCTGGAAGCGCTGACCGACCCGCTCAACAGCATTGTGTCGGCGGTAAAGAGCGCCCTGGAGCAGACGCCGCCCGAATTGGGCGCTGACATTGCCGAGCGTGGTATGGTGCTGACCGGCGGCGGGGCCCTGCTGAGAGATCTTGACCGGTTGCTGATGGAAGAAACCGGCCTGCCCGTTGTGGTTGCGGACGACCCGCTGACCTGCGTGGTGCGCGGGTCGGGTCTTGCCCTGGAGAAAATGGACAAGTTGGGCAACATCTTCGCCCACGAGTGATTGTCCCCGCGGATGTCCCCCGGCGCAGCGGGGCGATGGTGATCGCCTGGCGTGTGCGCCGCGGGCCCGGGACCTGCGCCGCAGCGCTTAGCTTTGGATATTAGTATGGCTGTGGCCGGTACCACCCCTCCTCCGATTTTCAAGCGCGGTCCATCGCCCTTGGTGCGGCTGCTGCTGTTTTCCGCGGCAGCGCTCGCCCTGATGGTGGCCGACATGCGCTATCGTTTTGTCGATCCGCTACGGCTGGCGCTGGGCACCGCGGTGCTCCCGGTGCAACACGCCATCTCCTCGCCGGTAGTCCTGGCGCAGGACACCTCGTCCTACCTCAACTCGGTCACCTACCTGCAGCAGCAGAATCAGGAGTTGCAAAGGCGGCAGATCGAGCTCTCGCAGAAAATGCTGACTGCGGAGCACGTGGAGGCGGAGAACCAGCGGCTCAGGGCCCTGCTCGATCTGAAGGAAAACCACATTGGTCGCGCCATCGCCGCCGAGATCCTCTACACGGCGCGGGACCCTTTTAGCCGCCGTGTGATCCTGGACAAGGGCTCGCTGCAGAACATCGTAGCCGGTCAGGCGGTACTGGACGAATATGGGGTGATCGGCCAGGTGACCCGGGTGTTCCCGACCCAAAGCGAAGTCACCCTCCTGACCAACAAGGAACTGGGCATCCCCGTGCAGGTGGTGCGTAACGGCCTGCGAGCGTCGCTGTTCGGCAATGGCAGCGGCCAACTGGAGTTGCGCTATCTGGCCGCCAACGCTGACGTTCAGGTGGGCGACACGCTGGTGACCTCGGGCCTCGATGGTCTCTACGTGCCGGGACTACCGGTGGCCCGGGTGGCCCGGGTGGATCGGGATGTGGGCTTCTTGTGCACGCCGATGGGTGGCGTGGAGAACGGTTCGGTGGTACTGGTGCTCGCCCCCCGGGAAATTGCGCCGCGCCCACCCGAAGTCACCGAAACGGCTGAGCGGCCCCTGCGCGGCAAGCGCGCTCGCCGTGCCGCAGCCCAACCCTAGGGAACGCCGATGCAGCCCTCCAATCGCTCCCCCCGCATCCTGCAGCCCGCCAAGCCCTGGTTCATCAACATGAGCCTGGTTCTGGCGTTCTGTGCCAACCTGCTGCCCACCGCGCGGATTCCCGGCATCCCGGACTGGGTGGCGCTGGTGCTGGCCTTCTGGTGCGTACGCGAAACCCGCCACGTGGGCCAAGCATGGGGCTTCGTCCTGGGCCTGCTGATGGACGTTGCCGACGGTGCCGCGTTCGGCCAGCATGCGCTGGCCTACGTAATCATCGCCTATGGCGCGGCAGGGCTGTCCCGGCGCATCCTGTGGTTCACCCCCGCCTCGCAAGCCCTGCACGTACTGCCCCTGTTGCTCATCGCCCAGGTCGTGATGCTGCTCATCCGGCTGGCAGCCGGCGGGCAATTCCCGGGCTTCCTGTACTTCTTCTCCAGCTTTGTCGCCACCCTGCTGTGGCCGGCCTTGACGGTGTTGCTGCTGCTTCCGCAATACCAGCCGCTGGAGAAGGACGATACGCGCCCGATCTGAGCCGCGCCGCATCCCGTCCGCCCAGGCATGGATCAATCCGAATACCAGCACCCGCAACAACAGTTCCTGCGCTTTCGCCGTCGGATCTGGGTTGCCGGCGTCTTCGTCGCCATTGCTTTCTCCCTGGTGGTGGCACGCTTCGTGTACCTGCAGGTCATCCATCACGACTATTACCAGACCAAAGCCGAAGACAACAGGATTTCCCTGGTACCCGTCACGCCCAACCGGGGCGTGATCCTGGACCGCAACGGCGTGATCCTGGCGCACAACTATTCTGTCTACACCGCGGAGCTGACGCCCGCCAAATGTCCGGACGTGGAAGCCACCGTGCAGCTCATGACCGAGTTGATCGAGGTGCAGCCCAAGGACATGCGCCGCTTCCGGCGACTGATGGAGGACAGCAAGTCTTTCGCCAGCATTCCCATCCGCAGCCACCTTTCCGACGAAGAAGTGGCCCGCATCATCGCCAACCGTTTCCGGCTGCCAGGTGTGGAGATCAAAGCCCGCGCCTACCGGGAGTACCCCTACGGGGAACTGGCCTCCCACGCGCTGGGCTACATCGGCCGCATCAACCAGAAAGAACGGGACAAGATCGACGACAGCGACGACTCGGAGAACTACCGGGGCACGGAGCACATTGGCAAAGCGGGCGTGGAGCAAAGCTACGAGCGGGAACTGCACGGACAAACCGGGTTCGAGCAGATGGAGGTCGATGCCGGCGGACGGGCGGTACGCTCGCTCAACCGGATCCAGCCCGTAGATGGCAACAACCTTTACCTTTCCCTGGACATCAAACTGCAGGAAATCGCCGAGCAGGCGCTGGGGGACCGGCGGGGTTCGGTTGTCGCCATCGACACCACCGATGGCGGCGTACTCGCGCTTGTGAGCAAACCGGGGTTCGATCCGAACCTCTTCGTCGACGGTATCGACGTCCAGAACTGGAACGCACTCAACACCTCCCCCGACCGACCACTGCTCAACCGGGCGCTCAACGGCACGTATCCCCCCGGCTCGACATTCAAGCCCTTCATGGCCCTGGCGGCGCTGGAGTATGGCAAGCGCACGCCCCAGCAGGCCATTTCCGATCCTGGCTATTTCTGGTTTGGCGGCCACAAGTTCCGGGACGACAAGGAAGGCGGCCACGGCTGGGTGGACATGTACAAGTCCATCGTCCAGTCCTGTGACACCTACTACTACATCCTGGCCAACGACCTGGGCATCGACAACATCGCGGCGTTCATGTCACGTTTCGGATTCGGCAGCCGTACCGGGATCGACCTGGAAAACGAATCCGCCGGCGTCCTCCCTTCGCCGGAATGGAAACGGCGAAAGATGAAACAAAAGAAGTGGTTTGCGGGTGAAACCGTGAGCATTGCCATCGGGCAGGGCTACAACAACTACACGCCCCTGCAACTGGCGCAGGCTACCGCCATCCTCGCCAACAACGGCGTGATCTACAAACCGCATCTGGTACAAAGCATCCAGGACCTCCAGACCGGCGAGAAACGCGCTGCCGTCAGCGAGGAACCCCGAAAACTCGATCTGCGGCCGGAGCATCTGGAAACCATCCGCAAGGCGCTGGTCGGCGTCAATCGCGAGGGCACTTCGGCCAGCGCCTTTGCCGGCGCAGGCTACGTGGCTGCCGGCAAGACCGGAACCGCCCAGGTGATCGCCATCAAGCAGAACGAAAAGTACGACGCACGCAAGGTCAAGGAACTGCACCGGGACCACGCCTGGTTTATCGCCTTTGCCCCGGCCGACAAGCCACGCATCGCGGTTTCGGTCATCGTGGAGAACGGGGGTTTCGGGGCCCAGGCCGCAGCGCCTGTCGCGCGAAAAATCATGGATTACCACCTGCTCGGCCGCCGTCCCGCGGGAAGCAACTCAGTCACCGAGGCACCGGAACATCAGGGAGTGGCGCAAGGTGATTAAGCAACTATGGAATCGCCTGGTGGCGCCACTGGACCCACCCCTGCTCGGTGTCACCGCGTTCCTGCTGGCGTACGCCTTTCTGGTGCTGTTCAGCGCCACCAGCGAGTTTCCCCACCGCATGAACAATCACCTCATCAATCTGACGGCCGCGCTGGTCGTCATGCGGGTGGTGGCGGGACAGCCGCCACAGCGCCTGATGAGTCTGGCCGTGCCGATTTACGTGGTGGGTCTGCTGTTGCTGATTGCCGTGGCCCTGGTGGGCGACGTCTCCAAGGGGGCGCGTCGCTGGCTCAATCTGGGCTTCATGCGGATCCAGCCTTCCGAACTGATGAAGATTGCCATGCCCATGATGCTGGCCTGGTACTTCCAGCAGCGGGAAGCGAGCCTGGGCTGGAGAGAGTACGCGCTCTCCGCGCTCATTCTGGCCGTACCGGTCGGGCTGATCGCCCGCCAGCCCGACCTGGGCACTGCGATCCTGGTGCTGGCCGCCGGCGCGTACGTCATCTTCTTCGCCGGACTGTCCTGGAAAGTGATCGGCGCCATGCTGGCTGCCGGTCTGGGCTCCTTGCCCCTGCTGTGGATGTACGTCCTGCACGGGTACCAGAAACAGCGGGTGCTGACACTGCTCGACCCCGAAGCTGACCCGCTCGGCAAGGGCTTCCACATCATCCAGTCCACCATCGCCGTCGGGTCAGGCGGACTGGTTGGCAAGGGATGGATGGAAGGCACCCAAAGCCACCTGGAGTTCGTGCCGGAACGGCATACCGATTTCATTCTCGCGGTACTGTCCGAGGAATTTGGCCTGATAGGCAACCTTGTCCTCGTGGGCGCGTATTCGTTGCTGATCATACGGGGCCTGATGATCGCGGCCAACGCCTCGACCCTCTTTTCCCGGCTTTTGGCTGGTTCGGTAACGCTGGTATTCTTCACCTACGCTTTCGTCAACATGGGAATGGTCAGCGGGATACTGCCGGTCGTCGGCGTTCCCCTCCCCTTGGTGAGTTACGGAGGCACCGCGCTCGTCACCCTGTGCATCGGCCTGGGCATCCTGATGAGCATTCAACACAGTCGGACGTGGGTGAAAAAGTGACCTCCATTCCCAGAACCCTTTTGCTGGCGGCGTGCTGCATGCTGCTCCACGCCTGCGCCAGCCACGCCCCCCGGGAGCACCTCCCGGCCAACGCCGGACCACTCCGAGACGAATCCACCCCTGCTCAGGTTTCAGGCGCGCTGGTGAAGGCCCCGGTGCACGACGGGCTATTCCTCCCCCGCTCCGTTGAGGAAGCCGGCCCTCAATCCCGCGCCCCGCGGCGCCGTATTGGTGCAGCCTTTGACGGTCCGGCCGAAACCGAATTCACTCCGCTCGGCATGAGCCCTCGCCTGACGCCGCGCCTCGAATCTCCCGACCGTCTGGGTGCGGACTCGGCCGAATTCGGCCAGGACTTCCTGCCCGCTCAGGGGCTGCGCGCCTACAAGGTCAAAGGCATGGCCAGCTGGTATGGCAAGCGCTTCCATGGCGGCAGGACGGCCAGCGGCGAAACCTATGACATGTTCGCCATGTCGGCGGCTCACCTGTCCCTGCCCATCCCGAGCTACGCCCGGGTCACCAATCTGGCCAATGGCCGCAGCGTGGTCGTCCGGGTCAATGACCGGGGCCCGTTCCACACCAGCCGGGTCATGGATCTTTCCTACGCCGCGGCCTACAAGCTCGGCTTCGCCGACCGGGGCATGGCGGAAGTTGAGATCGAACCCGTCATTCCGCCCGCAGGCGCAGCCGCACTCCCCGCCGCCAAGGCCAAGCCCGCCCGGGGCACCGCCCTGGCGCAGGCCACCTCCAGTTCCAAGCCTTCCTCGACGACGAAAGCCGAGTCTTCAGCCCCGGCAGCAACGCCCGGCGAGCCGCCACTGGCCGTGGCGCTTGCCGAAACAGATGGCCCGGCGACACCCGCCGCTGGAAGCGAGAGAAAATCCAGCGGCAAGGAAAAAGGCATCTCTCTCCAGCTCGGAGTGTTCGCCAAGCAGGAGCATGCGGAATCGCTGCGCGGCTTGGTGCAGAAGGAACTGGCTTGGGTTGCGGGCAAGCTGACGCTGCTCAACCGGGAGGGAAGATACCGCCTCCACCTGGGCCCCTACCGGGATGCGGGCGAGGCCAAACCAGTCTTGGAGGCCCTGCGCGCCAGCCTCAACCTGGCGCCGATGATTGTGGCTCACTGATCCCACCCGACCCCGCCCAAGACAAAAGGCCTGCACACATGCAGGCCTTTTGTCTTTGAAACGACGGAATCGCCGCGCGTTTATCCCCGATGGCGGGCGTGGAACATCGCGGCATCGGCGGCCCGCATCAGCTCCTCCAGTTCGCTGCCGTCTTCCGGCGCGCAGGCGACGCCCACCGTCGGCCTCACCTGCGCGGCCAGCACCCCCAGATCAATGGGTTCGGAAAGCGTTCGGGTGACGGTCTTCACCAGAGCCCTCACCTCGTCACTGGCTCCCGATCCCGACATCAGCACCACGAACTCGTCCCCACCGTAGCGGGCCACGAAGGACGAGGAGCCGGCGATTCTCACCAGGCGTTCCGCCACGGCTTTGAGCACCACATCGCCCATCTCGTGCCCAAGGCTGTCGTTGATCGATTTGAAGTGCTCCAGATCAATGAACATCAGGACCAGGCGCGACGCGTGCTCCCGGAACTGGCGGAAGCGTTGTTCCAGCAGCAAGCGGTTGCCCAGGCCGGTCAAGGGATCATGGAAGGCAAGGTACTCGTTGCGCAGGGCCTTCTGTTTTTCGGCCGAAACGTCGATCACCGTTACCAGATAGCCTTGGCACCCGCCCTCGTCGCCCTCGATCACGCTTGCCTCGGCATGGACCCAGACCAGGGACCCGTCAGCCCGCTGCAAGCGCACCTCCACACTCAATCCCTCACGCGTGCCAAGCGCCTGCGACCAGGCCTGCTCCAGCATTGCCCGGTCGTCCCCATGCACCACGTCCCGGAGCATGGCCAGACTGATTGCCCCCTCGTCCACGCCGGAGATGGCCCGCAGGCGGTCGTTGAAGAACACCACGGCGCCCTGAGGATCCAGGTGCAGGATGCCCACCGGGGCCTGGCGCGCCAGGTTGCGAAACCGCTGCTCGCTCGTGCGCAACTCGCTTTCGGCCCGGGTCAGCTTATCCACTTCCTGCCCCAGAGCTGCCGCCTTGGCGCGGAGCAGCCGCTCTCGCCTCACCGGCAAACTCAGGTCGGAGATCTGGATCAGGCAATACCGGGCCTCGCCTTCGGGCACCAGCGGCGACACGGAGACGGACTGGGACAAGCGCCGGGGCGGTCGGGCCGGGTCTCCCCGGGGAGAAAACAACGGGAACGGGCTCGGGTTCAGCGCGTGGGAAAGCAAGGTCGCCCGGCCGTTGAGCAAGGCATCCCGCACGGCCGCCTCCACCCGCTCCGCCAGCGGTTCAGCAAACACCTTGTCCAGCCGCTGGCCGAGCGCGCGGCCGCGGGCAATGCCTGAAGCACCTGCCAGCCAGGCATTCCAGACCACGATCCGCCAATGGCCATCAACGATCACCACGCCGTTGCGCGCGGCATCCACCGCCGAGGCAAGCAGGGAGATGCTGGCCTGGCTGGGCACCTCCGCGCCGGGAAACAGCAGCTCCGCGCCCCTTTCCTCAGATCGCGAAAGCATGCTCGACCTTTCTGACGAAAGACTGTACGGAAGGAGAATCAAGCAGGAACAGCACCACGCCGCGGATGGAATGCTCCGCCAAGGTCATGTTGATGCTGGCCACCAGCACATGGCGCCCATCCAGTTCCTCGCTCAGCACCCGGTTGGCAGCGCAGAAAAGCACCTGGGGCAGCGACCCCTGCATCTCCTCGGCAAACAAGTTGGAAATGCTGGCCATGCAGGCATTGATGATGATGTTTCCGATCTCCGCCAGAGCGTCCTGCTCCAGCTCGGTCACGTCATCGGCGCCGGTGTTGCCGCCCACAATCCGCCGTACCACCTCCAGCCCGCCAGCCTCGGCAAACAGCAGCAAGGTTTCGGACGCGAACCGCGCCTCGCCCCAGAAACGCTGCGATACACCGCACACCCGGTCGTCACGGCTGCCAACCGCCCGCCCCAGCCGCTTGAGCAACTCATCCCGGGAGACGAACTCCACGGACGGCACGTCCAGCAACACTTCTTCGCCCGCCAGTTGAGAGAAGGTGGCGGCAGCCTCGCCCAGGGCGATATTGAAGGTCTCCGTCAGTGCGTCGACCTGTAGCTCGGACAGTTCCATCATGCAGCCATCTCCTGAGCTCCCAGGATCTCGCCGATCAGCACTTCGGTAATCGGCTTGCGGAAGAAGCCGACAGCCAGTTGCTCGGCGCGCTGGCGGTTCGCCTCCTGGAAATTGGCCGAAAGCATGGCAATGCGCATCGAAGGTGTGCGCGGACGCAGTTCGGCCGCCAGTTCGAGCCCGTTCATGCCGGGCATGTTGATGTCCAGAATGGCCAGATCAAACGCTTGTCCGCTATCCACCAGAGCCAGTGCCTGGCGTGCGTCGGCGGCCTCCACCACCTCCGCCCCCGGACGCAGGTGCTGAATGAAGGTCTTGCTCATCAAGCGGGAGACCCGGCTATCGTCCACCACCAGCACGCGCATTGCTCGCTCCATATCCTTCGCCCCTTCAGGTCATTGTTGGCATGCCGGACAACCCGGCAACATGGGACGAACTACGGCACGGCTGGCCGCGCCTTGAGCACGGCGAGAAGAGGGGGGATCAGATGAGGCCGAACCAGGCGGACGCCTGGAAACCCAGCATGAGCAAGACCAGCGCGATCAACCAGGTGAGCAGACGGGATTGCCGCCGCTGCTCGGCAAGCAAGCCGGCCCAATCGGGCGTTGCCTGGGGCGCCACCTGCCGGGCCAGCGCCTGGTGAAGCAGGCGAGGCACTTCAGGCAGCGCCCGCGCCCACCCGGGCGCCTCGGAAGAAAGGTTCCGCATCAGCCCGGCCATGCCGACCTGATCGTGCATCCAGCGCTCCAGAAAGGGCTTGGCGGTCTTCCACAGGTCCAGGTCCGGGTCCAGTTGCCGGCCCAAGCCCTCGATGTTGAGCAGGGTCTTTTGCAGCAGGACCAACTGTGGCTGGATCTCCACGTTGAAGCGGCGGGAGGTCTGGAACAGGCGCAGCAGCACCCGGCCGAAGGAAATCTCCCGCAACGGCTTGTCGAAGATGGGCTCGCACACGGCGCGGATGGCCGCCTCGAACTCGTCCACCCGCGTCTCCCGCGGTGCCCAGCCCGCATCCACGTGGGCCTGCGCCACCCGTTTGTAGTCGCGCTGGAAGAAGGCGAGGAAGTTCTGGGCCAGGTAGTTTTTGTCCACGTCCGTCAGCGTGCCCATGATGCCGAAATCCAGAGCGATGTACTGACCGGTGTTGGAGACGAAGATGTTGCCCGGATGCATGTCCGCGTGGAAAAAGCCATCCCGGAACACCTGGGTGAAGAAGATTTCCACACCCGCGCGGGAAAGCTCCGCCAGATCCACCCCCTGAGCCCTGAGCACATCCACCTGCCCGACCGGCGTGCCGTACATGCGCTGCATGGTCATCACCGATGCCGAGCAGTAGTCCCAGTACACCTCGGGGACAGCCAGCAGGTGGGAATTGAGGAAGTTACGCCGCAATTGCGAGGCACTGGCCGCCTCCCGCATCAGATCCAGCTCGTCCCTGAGGTGCTTGGAGAATTCCGCCACGACCTCGCGGGGCTTGAGCCGCTTGCCATCCGCCCACACCCGCTCCACCAGCGACGCGGCCACATCCAGCAGGGCCAGATCATGAGTGATCACCCGCTCGATGCCCGGGCGCAGGACCTTGACCGCCACCTGCGTGCCATCGGGCAGCGCGGCGAAATGCACCTGAGCCACCGATGCGCTGGCCACCGGCTCCTGCTGGAAATCCCGGTAGATCTCGGCCAACGGACGACCGAAGGCTTGCTCGATCTGCCTCACCGCCAACCGGGAATCAAAAGGCGGCACCCGGTCCTGCAACTTGGCCAGTTCGTCCGCCAGATCCGGCGGCATCAGGTCCCGCCGGGTGGAGAGCACCTGCCCGAACTTGACGAAGATCGGGCCCAGCGCCTCCAGCGCCCGGCGCAGCCGCACGCCGCGGGGTTCATCAAGCCGCCGCCACCAGAACAGCAGGCGATTCAGCGTGGCCAGCCGGCCCGTGGGGTCCGCCTCGGCGATGATCTGGTCGAGACCAAAACGGAGGCTGACGAAAACGATGCGAAGTAGGCGAAAGAGGCGCAAGACAACGCGGCCGGCATGGCCGGAAAAGGCAAAACCCGAACGCTACACCGCTTTTAACTTTGGGTGAAGCGCCGCGCGCCTGCGGGCGGGTGGCGCTTCAGTCCACAGGGGGCAGATCGAAGCCGTCCCCCGGCTTCAGGGCAAACCCGCGCAGGAAGTCCGCCGCCGTCAGCCGCTTGCCACCGGGCTTTTGCAGTTGGGTCAGACGCACCGCCCCCTCGCCGCAGGCCACCACCACACCATCGGCATCGGCCGCCAGGACGCGCCCCGGCGCCCCGGCGCCGGAGCAGGCCTCCGCCCCCCACAGCTTGAGCGTCGCCCCACCCAACACCCCCTGGGCAACGGGAAAGGGGTTGAAGGCACGGATGGTGCGCGCCACCACCGCCGCTGGCGCCCGCCAATCCACAAGGCTCTCGGACTTGGCGAGTTTGGCGGCATAGGTCACGCCCGCCGCGGGCTGGGGCACCGGGGTCAGCGCGCCTGCCTCCAGGCTCTTCAGGGCGTCCACGATCAGGGCGCCCCCCATGTCCGCCAGCCGGTCATGCAGGGTGGCGGCCGTATCCCCGGGGCCGATGGGAGTTGCCCCGGTCAGCAGCATGGCCCCCGTGTCCAGCCCTTTATCCATCTGCATGATGGTGATGCCGGTTTCCGTGTCCCCGGCCTGGATTGCCCGCTGGATCGGCGCAGCTCCCCGCCAGCGGGGCAGGAGCGAGGCGTGGATGTTCACGCAGCCCAAGCGGGGCGTGTCGAGCACCACCTGGGGCAGGATCAGCCCATAGGCAGCCACCACCAACACATCCGGCGCCACATCCACCAATGGCTGCCGCGCCTCCGGCGTGTTGAGTTTGGGCGGCTGATGCACGGGCAGGCCACGCTCCAGGGCCAGTTGCTTGACCGGACTCGCCTGCACGGCCATGCCCCGGCCGGCCGGCCGGTCCGGCTGGGTGAGCACCAGGGGAACCGGGTAACCGGCTTCAAGAATGGCCGCCAGCGCCTTGGCGGCAAACTCCGGCGTACCGGCAAACGCAACGCTCAGCATCTTCGAAATCCAGGAAAAGTCTTGGGCACACGCGGCATCAGCCGCTGTGCCCATTGATGCGCTCCAGGCACTCGCGCACCCGCTCGGGCTCGTCGCTGCGCAGCATGCGCACCACTTTCATGGCAGCGTCGCCCACATCGCAGCGGAGCACCTCCTGCTTGACCTCCAGAATCTGCGCCGGCTGCATGGAAAGCTGGCGCAGCCCCAACCCGAGCAGCATGCGGGTGAATACAGGCTCACCCGCCATTTCACCGCAGATGGACACGGGGATCCCCACCCGCTTGGCCGAACTGACCGTCTGGGCAATCAGGCGCAACACGGCCGGGTGGAGCGGATCGTACAGGTGGGCCACCGCCTCGTCCGCCCGATCGATGGCCAGGGTGTACTGGATCAGGTCATTGGTGCCAATGGAGAGGAAATCCAGGCGCTTGAGGAACACGTTGAGCGCCAGCACCGCGGCGGGGATCTCGATCATCCCGCCCACCTCCAGGTGCGGGTCCCATTTGTGCCCCTTGACCCGCAACTGCTCCTTGGCCTGGCTGAGGGCGGTCAGTGCGTAGTCCGCCTCATGGGCATGGGCCAGCATGGGCAACAGCAGCCGGATGGGGCCATGCACCGAGGCGCGGAGTATGGCCCGGAGCTGGCACAGGAACATCTTGGGCTCGGCCATGCAGTAGCGGATCGCCCGCAGCCCCAGCGCCGGGTTCGGCTCGATCCGCGACGCCCCCCGCAGGGTCTTGTCGGCACCGATGTCGAGGGTACGGATCGTGACCGGCCGGCCTTTCATGGCCTGCACCACGCTGCGATAGGCCTCGTACTGCTCATCCTCGGTGGGCATGTCGTCCCGGTTCATGAACACGAACTCGGTGCGGAACAGCCCCACGCCCTCCGCCCCCGCCTGCCGGGCCTGATGCACATCCTCGGGCAACTCGATATTGGCGAGCAGCGAAACATGCTCCCCGTCCAGCGTCTGGGACGGTGCGCTCTTCAGCCGCTTGAGCTTGAAGCGCTCCAGCTCCAGTTCGCTCTTGCGCAGCCGGTACTCGTCGAGCATCCGCTCGTCGGGGCCGATGATCACCACCCCGCGGGTACCGTCGATGATCAACAGATCGTCGTCGCGCACCAGGTGGCGCACGTGGTGCAGGCCCACCACCGCCGGAATGCTCATGCCCCGGGCCACGATGGCCGTGTGGGAAGTCGCTCCGCCCAGATCGGTGACAAAGCCGGCGATCTGGTTCTGCTTGAAGTGGATGGTGTCCGCCGGCGAAAGATCGTGGGCCACCACGATCACCCCGCCTTCCTTGCGCTTGGGCGGCGTCACCCCCGGGTGGCCCATCAGCACCTTGATCACCCGCTCCACCACCTGCACCACGTCCTGCTTGCGCTCCCGCAGGTAGGCGTCCTCGATCTGGTCGAACTGGGCGACCAGCGACTCCATCTCCTGCACCAGCGCCCACTCGGCGTTGCAGCGGCGGGTACGGATCAGCTCCCGCGGTCCGTCGGTCAGCATCGGGTCGGAGAGGATCATCATGTGCATGTCCACGAAGGCGCCCACTTCCGAGGGCGCCCCCGCCGCTGCTGCCGCCTTGAGCCCCGCCAGCTCGCCCCGCACCTCCGCCAGCGCCTCGTCAAAGCGCGCCACTTCCGCCTCCACCTTCTTGGCGGGAATCAGGAAATGGGAGACCTCCAGCGTCGCGTGCGACACCAGATGGGCATAGCCGATGGCTATGCCGTGGGATACGGGCAGGCCGTGCAGCGCAAATGCCATGAGAGCTCCGTTGTGTTATTCGCCCTCGCCGAAGCGGTCGGCGATCAGGTCCAGCACCGCCTGCAGGGCGGCATCCTCGTCCGGGCCGGTTGTCTCGATGCTGACGGTGGCGCCCTTGGCGGCGGCGAGCATCATCACCCCCATGATGCTTTTGGCGTTCACCTTGCGTCCGTTGCGCTCGATCCACACATCGCTGCGGAAAGCGCTGGCGGTCTGGGTCAGCTTGGCCGAAGCCCGCGCGTGCAAGCCCAGCTTGTTGATGATCAGGGTTTCGGCTTTTGCCATGATTCTCTAGTTGGGTTTCAGAAAATGACGTGGAGGACACCGTCCCGGCCGCCGGACACCACCTTGGCCACCAAGTGCTCGATATCCACTTTTTCTCGATAGGTCAGCGCCCGCAGCAGCATGGGCAGATTCACCCCCGCCACGCACTCCACCCGCCCCGGGCATGTGAGCTTGAGGGCGATGTTCCCCGGCGTGGCCCCGAAGATGTCGGTCAGGATCAACACGCCATCGCCCTCGTCCACCACCTCCAGCCAGCGCTGCGCCGTGGGCAGGATGTCCAGCGGATCGTCCTGCCCCGACACGCCCAGTTGGGCCAGGCCATGAGGCCGACGGTTAAGCACGTGGCAGGCGCACTGAATCAGCGACTCACCCAGGGTGCCGTGGGTGACGAGCAGAATGCCTATCATTTTTTTCGATTCTCCCTGGCGCCGATTGTAGCGCACCGGAGCCGACCTCCCGCCGGGAGCGCATGCTGCGCCCTACACCAACCCACGGCTTGCCAGTTCGTCCTTGAGGTACGCGTAGTAGATGGGCGCCGCGGCAACCCCGGCCACCCCGAAAGCGGCCTCCATGGCAAGCATGGCCAGCAACAGCTCCCACGCCCGGGCGCTGATCTGGCTGCCAACGATGCGCGCATTGAGAAAGTACTCGAGCTTGTGCACCACGATCAGAAAAGCGAGCGAGCCCCCCGCCACCGGCAGCGAATGGGACAGGCTCACCACCACGATGACCGTGTTGGAGATCAGATTGCCCAGCACCGGAATCAGGCCAGCCACGAACGTCACCGCCACCAGTGTTTTGAGCAGTGGCAGATGCACGCCGAAAGCGGGCAACACCACCACCAGGTAGAGGGCGGTCAACGCCGTGTTGATGGCCGAAATCCGCACCTGGGCGAACACCACGCGGCGGAAGGCGTCACCCAGCCGCATCGCCCGTTCCGACAAGGCCCGCGCCAGTGGCCGCTGCTCGGCCAACGGCCGGGCCTCCCTCAGGCTCACCATGGCCCCGATCACCATGCCCAGCAACACATGGGCGGCGCCACGGCCCACCTCCTTGCCCGCCGCCTGCAGTTCCCCTGCGTGCTCCCGCAGCCAATGGGTCGCCAAGTCACGCAGCGCATCCGCGTTGTCCGGCAGCTTCTCCGCAAGCCAAGGAGGCAACAGCGAACGGGACCCCTCCAGGATCTCCGCCATCTTCTGCATCAGCGCCGGCACACTCCCCGCCTCGGAACGGAAGAACGCAGCGGCCCCCACCAGAGCCAAGGTCACCAGGCCGACAATGAGAATGGACAGGAACGCCACCGCGATCACCCGCGCCCGTTCGTCCGTCACCCGGTTGCGCAGGATGGGGGCGAGCCGGTGCACCAGCTCGAACACCAGGAGTCCCGCCAGCAAGGCCGGCAGCAAATGCAGCGCCAACACCAGCGCCAGGGCGACCGCGGCGAGCAACCAGGCGGCCATTTCTTCCGGCTTGACCCGGCCGGACGGGGCGAAGTTCTGAACACTCATTCCGGCAGTGTAGGCCGCCCCCGCCCCGGGGAACAGGCAGTGAAGGCTGACAAATCTCCACCTGACCCACGCCCGGGCCGCCGCACACGCAGAAAATCAACCCCTTGTCGCCGGTTCGCGTATAATCCGCCGCTTGTGCGCTGCACCATAGGTTTCTTCCCGGCCCCACCGGCCCCCTGGCAGCGCACCTTGTCCCATCGTCCCTGACCTCTCCCTTCGGCTTGTCGGAGTTTCCTTTCCGCGCGGCGCCGCAGTTTTTGGTTTGGCGCCGGTGAATCCAAGCGGTCCAGGCATTCTGCCGGCCGCCAACCGTCTGCACCCCCACCCGGGGCGCAGCGCCCTGCCATGCCCTACCCGGCCGGCAGAACAAAGGAAAATTCATGAGCTTTGCCGAACTCGGCCTCAACCCCGCATTGCTGACAGCCCTGTCCAACCAGGGATACGAGAACCCCACTGCCGTCCAGGCGCAGGCCATCCCGGCCGCCCTGCAAGGCGCCGATCTGCTGGTATCCAGCCAGACCGGCAGCGGCAAGACCGCCGCCTTCCTGCTGCCCTGTTTGCAGCGCCTGGGCCAGGCTGCCCTCACGCCGGGCTTCGGCCCCCGCGTGCTGGTGCTGTGCCCCACCCGCGAACTGGCCCAGCAGGTACACAAGGCCGCTGACACCTATGGCCGCGCCACCCGTGGCCTGCGCACCGCCAGCGTGGTTGGCGGGACGCCCTACCATGTACAGATGCGCCTGATCCGCCAGCCGCTGGACATCATGGTGGCCACCCCGGGCCGCCTGCTGGACTTGGTGGACTCGGGCCGCCTCAACCTGGGCCGGGTCGAAACCCTGGTGCTGGACGAAGCCGACCGCATGCTGGACATGGGCTTCATCGAGGACATCGAGACCATTGCCGCCCGCACGCCGGAAAGCCGCCAGACCCTGCTCTTCTCCGCCACCCTTGAAGGCGTGGTCGGCAAGCTGGCCCAGCGCGTCACCCGCAACGCCCAGCGCATCGAGATCGCCACCGTCGCCCAGAGCCAGCCCAAGATCGACCAGCGCATCCACTTCGTGGACAACTTGGGCCACAAGACCAAGCTGCTCGACCACCTGCTCCGTGACACCGAACTGAACCAGGCCGTGGTGTTCACCGCCACCAAGCGCACGGCCGACGAGATCACAGACAGCCTGCTGGACCAGGGCTTCGCCGCCGCCGCCCTGCATGGCGACATGAACCAGCGCGAGCGCAACCGCACCCTCACCGCCCTGCGCCGGGGCGCCACCCGCGTGCTGGTGGCCACCGACGTGGCCGCCCGGGGGATCGACGTGCCCGGCATCAGCCACGTGATCAACTTCGACCTGCCCAAGCAGGTGGAAGACTACGTGCACCGCATCGGCCGCACCGGCCGCGCCGGCCGTACCGGCACCGCGGTGAGCCTGGTGGAGCACCGGGAGCGCCACCGCGTGCGCGACATCGAGCGTTACACCGACCAGACCATCGCCGTTTCCGTGGTGCCCGGGCTGGAGCCCACTGCCCGCCCGCCCCGCCCCGCGGGCGCCAAGCCCCGCAGCTTCGGCACTGGCCGCCCGGCTGGCGCCTCCCAGGGCCGCAGCTTCGGCAACCGGGAAGGGAGCGAGCGCCGCTTTGGCGAAGGCGCCGGCCGGGGCCGCCCGGAAGGCCGCAGCTTCAGCAACGGTCCGGCCCGCAAACCCGCTGCCCGCAGCGGCGGCGAATGGCGCCGTAACGACAGCTAAGGCAGGCGCGCCGGACCGGCTTGACCGGCCGGCGCCCTGAGGCCGATTCGCGGGGCGCCCAGTGCGCCCCGTTTCATTGATGGGGAGGAGCAGAGCGCCATGGATGCGGACGTGATCGTCATTGGCGCCGGTGCCGCCGGCCTGATGTGCGCCGCCCAGGCGGGGCAGCGGGGCCGGCGGGTACTGGTGCTGGACCACGCCACCCGGCTGGCGGAGAAGATCCGTATTTCCGGCGGCGGGCGCTGCAACTTCACCAACCGGAGGGTGGGGCCGGAACACTACCTCTCCCGCAACCCCCACTTCTGCCGCTCCGCCCTCAGTCGCTATACCCAGCAGGACTTCATCGCGCTGGTGGAGCGCCACCGCATCCGCTACCACGAGCGGGAACACGGCCAGCTTTTCTGCGACGACAGTGCCCAGCAGATCATCGACATGCTGGTGGCCGAATGCGAACGTGCCGGCGTGCGCCGCCGGATGGGCTGCGCGATCCAGGCGGTGGAGAGCTGCGACGCGGCGGGCGCCCGCTTCCGGGTACGCACGAACCAAGGCAACTTCCAGGCCGCCTCGGTGGTTGTGGCCAGCGGCGGGCTGTCCATCCCCAAGATCGGCGCCACCCCGCTGGGCTACCGCATCGCCGAGCAATTCGGGTTGGCCGTGGTGCCCCCCCGGCCCGCCCTGGTGCCACTCACCCTGGACCCGGCCCAGCTTGGCCGCCTGCAACCACTGGCCGGCGCCAGCTTCGAGGCCGAGGCCCGTTGCGGCAAACAATGCTTTCGCGAGCAGGTGCTGCTCACCCATCGCGGACTCTCCGGCCCGGCCATCCTGCAGGTTTCCTCCTACTGGCAGGCGCAGGCACCGGCGGCAGGCCAGCCCCGGGCGCCCATTCACCTGAACCTCCTGCCGGACACGGACGCCAGCGCATGGCTCGACACCCGGCGCACCCGCAAGGCGCTCCTCGGCAACGTGCTGGCCGAGCGCCTGCCTCAGCGCTTTGCCACTGCCTGGGCCGAGCTGCATGGCTGGCAGCAGCCAATCCACCAGATCCCGGCCAAGACCCTGGCGGAGATCGCCCGCAGCCTGGCGGACTGGCCGCTCCACCCCAGCGGCACCCAAGGCTACGCTAAGGCGGAAGTCACCCTGGGCGGGGTGGATACCGCCAGCCTTTCGCAAAAGACCATGGAAGCGCGGACGGTCCCCGGCCTCTTCTTCGTCGGCGAAGTGATGGACGTCACCGGCCACCTGGGCGGCTACAACTTTCAGTGGGCCTGGTCGTCGGGCGTGGCGGCGGGGCTCGCCACCTAGGGGTCGGTAGCAGGGGCAACGGCCGCCCGCTCAGCCTTCAAGGCATCGACCTCGAGGATCAGACGCCGCTTCTCTTCTTCCGGCAGGGCGCGCCAGTCGCAGTCCAGTAGCGCACCGGCCAGGGCGTAGGCCAGGTTGAGCGAGGGGCGGTAACCCGCTTGCTGCAGCTTGCGCATCGCCCCCTGCACGCCAAGCGCCGCCAGTTGCCCACGCGACGTAAGCCCCACGGCTGCCAGCCAGCCAGCGCTCACCGGACCGAGATTGCGCAGGCCGGCCAAAGCCGGATTGGACGGAGTGCTACGTTTGGGTGCCATGGGCCAAGCATAGTCGGCAACTCGCTGCAGCGCATCCTGTCCGGGGCGGATAGGGCAATGGGGGCCAGGCCAGCCTGTTAGAATTCTGGACTTTTCCCCGTCCTCCCCGGCATTTGCACCGATGAAGCGCAAGATCCTCGTCACCTCCGCCCTGCCCTACGCCAACGGCGCCATCCACCTTGGCCATCTGGTCGAATACATCCAGACCGACATCTGGGTCCGCTTCCAGAAGATGCGGGGCAACGAGTGCTGGTACGTGTGCGCGGACGACACCCACGGCACGCCCATCATGCTCCGGGCGGAAAAAGAAGGCATCAGCCCCGAGGCGCTGATCGGGCGCGTGCACGGCGAACACTCCCGTGACTTCGCCGGTTTTCTGGTGGCCTTCGACAACTACTACTCCACCCATTCGGAAGAGACCCGCTACTACTCCGAGGACATCTACGCCCGCCTCAAGGAGGCGGGCCTGATCGAAGTGCGCGCCATCGAGCAGTATTACGACCCGGTCAAGCAGATGTTCCTGCCGGACCGCTTCATCAAGGGCGAGTGCCCCAAGTGCGGGGCCAAGGACCAGTACGGCGACAACTGCGAGGTCTGCGGCGCCGCCTACACGCCGTCCGAGCTGAAGAACCCCTATTCCGCGGTCTCCGGCGCCCAGCCCGAGCTGCGCGCCTCGGAGCACTACTTCTTCAAGCTCTCCGACCCACGCTGCCAGGCCTTCCTGCGCCGCTTCACACGGGAGGATGGCCGCCTGCAGCCCGAAGCCGCCAACAAGATGCAGGAATGGCTGGGCGAAGAGGGCGAGAACAAGCTCTCGGACTGGGACATCTCCCGGGACGCCCCCTACTTCGGCTTCGAGATTCCCGGCGCGCCCGGCAAGTACTTCTACGTCTGGCTCGACGCCCCCATCGGCTACTTCGGCAGTCTCAAGAACCTGGCCGCCCGCACCCCCGCCATCGACCTGACCGCCTACACCCGGCCGGGCAGCGACACGGAGATGTACCACTTCATCGGCAAGGACATCCTCTACTTCCACGCCCTGTTCTGGCCCGCCATGCTGGAGCACGCCGGCTACCGGGTGCCCACCCGCATCTTCGCCCACGGCTTCCTCACCGTGGACGGTGCCAAGATGAGCAAGAGCCGCGGCACCTTCATCACCGCCGAGAGCTACCTGAAACAGGGGCTGAACCCGGAATGGCTGCGCTACTACTACGCGGCCAAGCTCAACGGCACCATGGAAGACCTGGACCTGAACCTGGACGACTTCATCGCCCGGGTCAATTCCGACCTGGTGGGCAAGTTCATCAACATCGGCAGCCGTTGCGCCGGTTTCGTCAGCAAACGCTTCGCCGGCCAACTCACCGTGGCCGACGCCGAGCTGCCTGCCCTCAAGGCGCTGCAGGAATCCGCCGAGCGGGTGGCCGAGCTGTACGAGGCGCGAGACTTCGCCCGCGCCCTGCGGGAAGTGATGCTGCTGGCCGACCAGGCCAACCAGTACGTGGACACGGTCAAGCCCTGGGAACTGGCCAAGCAGCCGGGGCGGGAGGTGGAACTGCACCAGGCCTGCACCAACGGCATCAACCTCTTCCGCCTGCTCACCCTGCTGCTCAAGCCCGTGCTCCCCGCCCTGGCCGCCCGCGTCGAACACTTCCTCAACATCGCGCCCCTGGCCTGGGAGGATGCCGCCACCCTGCTCGCCCCCGGCCACGCCATCAACACCTACGAGCACCTCATGACCCGGGTGGACCGCAAGCAGATCGACGCCCTGGTGGACGCCAACAAGGAATCCCTGGCCCCCGCCGCCCCGCCCGCCAAGGCCGCGGCCAAGGCTGCCGAGCACTCCCCGCAGCGCCACGGCGAAAAGCAGGCCCACACCGCCCAGGCGGCGGAAACCGCCTCGCCCACCATCGGCATCGAGGACTTCGCCAAGGTGGACCTGCGCATCGCCCGCATCGTCGAAGCCAGCCACGTGGAAGGCGCCGACAAGCTGATCCGCCTGCAGCTCGACATCGGCGAGGAAAAACCCCGCCAGGTCTTCGCCGGCATCAAGTCCGCCTACGACCCCGCCGCGCTGGTGGGCCGCCTCACCGTCATGGTCGCCAACCTCGCCCCGCGCAAGATGAAGTTCGGCATGTCCGAAGGCATGGTGCTCGCCGCCAGCGGCGACGCCCCCGGCCTCTACATCCTCTCCCCCGACAGCGGCGCCCAACCCGGGATGCGGGTGAAGTAAGGCCGGCCCCGAGCCACGCCCAAGAACGACGCCCCCCGGTGGCTTGGCCGCCGGGGGGCGTCGTGTTTTCAGCTTGGTCTTTCGGGTAGTCGCCATCGGGCTGGTGCCGCGTCGCGCAGGCATGTGGCATTTCCGCAGGATTTTGGGATTTCACGCGAATTGCAGCCCCCCCTCTGCGCCATGGAAAAGGTATCCATCAGCTCCAGCCACGACTCCGAGCAACATCGCACTTGGGTGCTCGACCTGTCCGACCAATTGCGCGGGGACGGCCTTGATTGCACCATCGACCAGTACGTCAATGGTTCTCCCGAAGAAGGCTAGCAGCGATGGCTGGAAGATCGGATTGAAGCCGCCGACTCCGTACTGGTCGTATGCACTGCGGCGTACCTTGAGAGGTTCAAGCGCCGGGCCCCTGAAGGCGGACGTGGCGTCGCCTTCGAGGGTCTGATCATCACGCAGACGCTCTACGACGCCTACTTCCCGAACACCAAGTTCATCCCCGTCATCCCCGAATCCGGCAACCATGACCACGTGCCGCTCCCGCTCAAGAGCTGCACCACTTACCGCCTGCCAAGCGAGTTTGAGCCGCTCTATCGGCTACTGACGGCGCAGCCCCCGCTCACCCCCGCGCCGCTCGGTGCCATCAAGACCCTCGGCTGCAAGGAGCCTGCCCCATTCGCTCCTGTGGACAAAAGCCAGAGCCCCCACAACCTCCCCTATTCCTCCCTGGGCCCCTTGTTCATGGGGCGGGAGGACTGGCTGGCGGACCTGCACGCCTGCCTGGAGCGGGCGCCGGCGGAAGGCGCCGCGGCCACCGTGGGTAAGGCGGTGCACGGCCTGGGCGGAGTGGGCAAGACCCGGCTGGCCGTGGAATACGCCTGGCGCCACGGCGCCCGACATACCGCCCGGCTCTTCGTCACCGCCGACAGCCCGGAGGCCCTTGACACCCACCTGGCCGCCCTGATCTGCCTGGCCGACAACGCCAACGGCTGAGCCCGGCCCCCGGGGCCATGGCCAAATTTCCCCCACCTGCTAGAATCCGCTCCCAAACGCGCCCCGGCTGACCGCTCCAGCCGGGCATGCCGCCCGCCCAGCCCCATACGGCGGCGAATGGCGGCGAATGCGAGTAAAGTAGCTGCCTGACACGCTAAGAGAACGCACGTCGCCGCCACCTCCGGCGGCCAAGCCGGGGCAGCACGTGAGAAGAGCAAGCGGGGAGATGGAACCATGCTGACACGCACACACCGACGCCCCTTCCGGCCCACGCCGCGCATCATCGTCTTTGCGCTGGTGGACATCATTGGCATGCTCATGCTCACCCTGGGGGGGTCCTACCTCGCCCAGGGGCGGGCCATCTTCTTCCCCCGCGTGCCCGGATCGGCGGTGGAAGCCTGGTTCTACACCGTACTCGGCACCCTGGTGATGTTCTGGGCGGTGGTGCAGATCATCCGCGAACTCATGCTGCAGACACCGCGCACGCCCCGTTCCCTGCCCAGCCAATGGCCGTCAAACTCCTGAGGATTCACGGCCTGGTGCAGGGCGTGGGCTATCGCTGGTCCGCCGCCCACGAGGCCGAAAAGCTGGGCATCACCGGCTGGGTGCGCAACCGGGTGGATGGCACGGTGGAGGCGCTGGCCTGCGGCGAACCGGCCACCCTGCAACAATTGGTGGACTGGGCCCGGCGCGGCCCGCCCGCCGCCCGGGTAACGCAGGTGGACGAGCAGGACCTGCCCGACGCCCCCGCCTTCGCCGATTTCACCCAGCGCCCCACCGTCTAGCGCCCGGCCACCCGCCAGGGTGCGGCAATCGGTCACTTCCCGCCGCCATCAGCGCTGCCTACACTGGCGCCAGTTGCTCCGGCAACCACCTGCAAGAAAGCTTTCCGCCCCGGCCTCCCACCGGGGCGTTTTTTCGTCCGTCGGTCAGAAGGACTGCCTGATCCCCGCGTAGCCGAAACGCTTACCCGGATCTTCAAAGCCGCCGGTGCCGGACCAGTTGTTGGGTACGTTGCGGTCGAAGAGGTTGTCCAGGCCCAGGAAGAGGACGGTTCGGGCGCCCAGGGTGTAGTCCGCCCGCAGGTCCGCCACGGTGTAGCGGGTGTAGTAAGCCGCGCCACGCGCTACCGGATCGATCTGATAGTAGTCCCGCAGGTGGCGGGCCCGCCCCTCGAAGGACCAGGCCCCGAGCGCGTAGCGGGCGCTCAGCCGGTAGGTTTGCCGGGCCGAGCCGGTCAGCCGGGCGCCCGTGTCGCCATTGCGAGCGTTGAGCAGGTCTACGCCCGCCTTGAGCGCGACGCCTGCGGCAGGCTGCCAGGTGAGGTTGAGCTCGCCGCCGGAGAGGTTGGCGCGGGAGATGTTGCGGTAGCGGGTCTCCAGCAGGCTGCCCACCAGGGCGCCGGTCTGGTAGGACTCGATGCGGTCGCTCACCCGGGAGCGGAACAGCACGGCGTCCACCGCGCCCGCTGCCAGCGCGTAGCGGGCGCCCAGTTCGGTGGTTCGGGATTTCTCCGGTTGCAGGCCGGGGGTGCCAAGGATGATGAAGCGCCCGCGGGTGAAGCTGGAGTACTGCTGCACCAGGGTCGGCGCCTGGAAGGCAGAGCCGTAGCCCGCGCGCAGGGTGAGCGGGCCATCGGTGCGGGCGATGGAAACTCGGGGGTTGGTGGTGCTGCCAAAGTCGCTGTAGTGGTCGGCCCGGACGCCGGCAACCAGATTCCACTTGGGGTCGAAGTGCCACTGATCCTGCACCAGCACGTGCTCCACGTTGCGGGTGGCGCTGCGGCTGTTGATGGCGATGTTCACGTCGCTGCGGTCCGCCCCGGCGCCAAAGGTGAGGCCATGCTGCCCGCGCTCCAGGAAATACCGGGCCTGGAACTGGGTCTGCTTGAACAAGGTGGTTTCGTTGGTGCCAGGGCCAGAGCGGTTGGTGGCGCCGTCACTGCGGCTGAATGCGCCCACCATTTCCAGCGCGCCCGGCCCCACCTCGCCGTTGTAGCGCAGGGCGGCGAACTGGCGGGATTCCTTTTCAAAGGCTTCATAGGGCACGGTGCGCGTGCCCACGGTGGCAAAGTTGTCCCGGTTGTCATCCTGGCGGGAGGCTTCGAGGGTCAGGCCGAAACTATGGGCGCCCAGACGTAGCAAGCCCTGGTAGTTGACGCTCTGGTGGGAGACGCCGGAAAGATCGTCCGCAAGGCTCCCCCGGTTGTAGCGCAGGGGCGAGATTTCCCGCGACTCCAACCCCAGCCGGTGCTGGATGTCGCCGGTGGAGAAGTTTAGGCTGGAGCCCAGAATCAGGGTGTTGCGCTGTCCGGTGGTCGCGGTGCCAGCCAGGGCACGGACGCTGTGGGGGGCCTTGCCGTCGGGCTTGCGGGTGATGATGTTGACCACGCCGCCCACCGCGTCCGCCCCATAAAGCGCGGAGAGCGGGCCACGGATGATCTCGATGCGCTCCACGTCCTCGAAAGGCACCAGATTCAGATTGGACGAATCGTACTTGCCCGGCCGGCGCAGGCCGTCCACCAGCAGCAGGGTGGCGGTGGAGGCGTTGCCGCGGATGGAAATGGTACCGTTGGCGCCGCTGCTGCGGGCATCCAGCCCCGAGGCCTGACGCAGCACCTCGGTGACGCTGCCCCCCGCGAATTTCTCGATGTCGCTGCGGGTAAAGACCTGGACGCTGGCCTGCACGTCCTGAATGGGTTGTTCCCGCCCGGTGGCGGAAACCACCACGTCGGCCAGATGCCGGGGTTCCTGTGCCTGGGCCATGCCCGCCAGGGCGGCGAGGAGTGCGGCGCTGAGGGCACCACGGTGCAGAGTGCGAGGTTTCATGGTTGAAAGGGTGTGGAGTCAGAGGAAAACGCTTGCGATGCGCCGCAGGCCAAGTGCCATCAGCAGCAGCGCGGAAAAACGTGTGAGGTGGAAGACCAGAGCGGCCTGGCCACCGGAAAAGCGCCGGCCCAGGGCGTGCACCAGCGCGCCCGCCAGCCACAGGGGGGTCAGTGCCGCCCCCAGCCCGAAGGCCAGGCCGTGGGCGGCGCCCTGCCAGGGGGAACCGGCCTGTGCCGCGGCAGCGAGCAAGGTCGTGAGCGGCAGGCAGGGCGTCATGGCCAAGGCGAAGCCCATGGCAAAGGGGGGCAGATCCGCGCAGCGGGTGTGGCAGCCGCCGGGCGCCGGCTCGGCAGCCGCGCCCGGCGGTTGGAAGCGCAGGGGCTGGACGACCGCCTGCGGCCGCGGCGCGGCACGCCACAGCCACAGTCCGGCGGCAATGCCGGCCAGGCCGATGGCCACCGCCCCCATCCCGCCCTTGAGCGCCACCGTCAGCCCCTGCCCGGCCAGGGCGGCCACCAGCCCCAGCGCCGAGTAGGCCAGCACCCGGCCCCCGATGAAGGCCGCCATTTCGCGCCCCACCCGCGCCGCGCCCCCGCGTCCCACCAGCCAGGTGCCCATGAACGGCAGGCAGGTGGCCACACAAGCCGTCATGCCCATGCTGGCGCCCAGCGCGAACAGGGTGAGGATGTGGACGGGCTCCGGGTTCATCGACGGGCCTCGGCTGACTTGATCCAGAACACCGGCTTCTTGGGCACGCCGTCCGGCAGTTCCTCCTTCACCCGCGCCTTGTAATAGGCCGCGCTGGAGCGAAACACCGGCAGCGGACCGAACCGGATGGCGATCACCCCGTCCTGGGGGCAGTACTCGGCGCAGCGCCCGCACAGGGTGCAGTCCTCGTTGAAAGCGCGGGCGCCGTGCTCGTGGTGGATTTCCGGGATATCCATGGGGCAGGCGCGGCTGCAGATGCCGCACTTGTCGCAGGAGGCATGCATCTCACGCTTGACCAGCCGCAGCAACCCCAACCGCTGGGCCAGGGCATTGGTGGCGAGCAGCGGGCAGATCCGGCAGAAGGGCTGGCGCACCGAGAACGCGGCCACCAGCATGAGGCCGAAGAGCACATTGCCCGCCGTGCCCAGGGCTGCCTCCCAGATGTTGGCGTGCCGTACCGCCAGTTGCTCGGTGTCGGCGGTCATCAGCGTGGTGAGCAGCCGGGAGGGGCAGACCTGGCAATAGGGATCGCCAAAACTGTGGGGCACCCAGCCCAGACCGGCGGCCAAGGGCAGACCGATGACCAGGGTACCGAGCATTGCCCACTTGATGGGCCGCACTCGGGGCACCGCCGTCTCGGCCAGCCGTCGGCCGGCCACGCCCAGGCGCCGGCCAAGGCGGCCGATCAGTTCCTGCACCGTCCCCAGGGGGCAGACCCAGCCGCAGAAGGCCTTGCCCAGCACCACGAAGAAGGCTAGGTAGGTTGCCAGCGTGATGCCGATGGGGAGCAGGGTCTTGAGCGTGAATTCCCGCCCCTGGGCGATGGTGGCGCCGATACGGTGGTCCATCTGGTGCTGCAGGGGCACCAGCACGCAGTAGGTGGCGTTCTGCGAGTCATAGGCGCAGGAGAGCGCGGGCAAGGCGTTGGAGATCTTGTCGCTGGCAAACTGGCCGAGCACCGCGCCGCCATACACCGTCAGTACCAGCATCAACAATTGCACGACCAGGCGCAGGCGCCCCAGGTGCAGCCAGGAGGGATTGAGGGCGGCGCCCTGTGGTGGATGGGTCATTTGACGGCTCCTTTGCGGGGGCGCTGGCGCGGGCGCAGTACCACGAAACCGAGCAGGCCGCCAAAACCCAGCGCCGCCCAACCGTAGGGGGCGCTGCGCAGGAAGTCCGGCGCAGTGCCGTAGCGCTGGTTGTAATAACTCTCAAAGTAGTGGCCGGCTGACTCGTGACTGACGACGAGCTGGAAATCGCCCATCACCCGCGGTCGCTCCCCGTGCCACCCCGAGGGGCCAGAGGCCCGCAAGTCTCGGGGGAAGGTCAGTTCGACAACGCCGCGGCCGTCGGTGCGCAGTTCGCTCCGGCTGCCGGCGGCAGTGCGCAAGGCCAGCGGCGTGTCGGTCAGCGGCTGGCCCCGGAAGCGGACCAGGAAGGCCGTGCGCCTGCCTTCCTGATAGATCGCGTGGTCCCGGGGCAACTCGAGGGGCACGATCTCCAGCGCCGCGAGGCTGCGGGCAAACAGTGCCCGGTGGTCGGCGGGGCCCTGATTGCCGTAGAGATGCGTCGCCACCACCCGGGTGTGGCCGGGATGCTCCTCCACCGCCACGATCCGGTGATACCCGCCACGACGCAGCGGCAGGGGGATCGGCTTTCCGACATCCACCGGCAAGGGCTCGGGAACCGCCCCACCCGGGCTGTGCAAGGTGATCTGCGCCGGGGTGAAGCCGCTGGGGATGACCGAGGACGACCCCATCCCCCCGCCCCGAAGGGTGAGCAGCGGGGCCTCCGTCCAGGACGGAACGTGGGTGCCCTGACTACCGGCCGGCGCACCGTGGCCACGATGGGCGTGCCCGCCCGTCACCAGGGGCGGGGGCGCGTCCTGGGCCTGGGCCCAGGGGGCTCCGAGGATGGCAGTCATCACCGCCAGACGACGCAGTGCGAGGATGCACATGGAAATTCTCCTGCAACAGATGAACAGCCGTGACCGGGCAGCGGCGGTGACCATGACCCGCCACGAGGGCGCACGGGCGCGGCACGTCGGCCCCCCTCAGGCGCTGGCCCGGGGCGGCAACGGAAAGGGGAAATCAGCGGAGAGCCGGGTACGCCGGGGTGGCGTGGGGCATCACGGGGCGGGCGGCGCTCGGGGCTGGCGGTAGGCGCGCCCCCGGGTGGCTGGCTCCCGGCGCCCGGGGAGCGGAGCGAAACGACGGGACGCCACCGGAACATGCGGCCCCCTGACGTCGGCGAACGGCCCGATCGCCAAGGGGAACAGGCACAAGGGGCAATGGCCCGCGGCCTCGGGCCATTGGCCGTCAACCGCCGCAGCCGGATCGGGCAACCACTGGATGCCCGCCGTGGTGCAGATTTCCACCTCGCCCGGGCGGGGGACCGCCGCCGAGGCGGGCAGGAGTGCCGCCAGCACCAACAGCAGCGCGGTGCACCAGGCGGTCAGCCGGCTTCGATGCCAAGAGCGGAGGAAAGGGAGGCGGAGGCGCATCTGCATGACGCGGATTCTAGCGCCCATGACCGTCTAAGCCTTTGTTCCAGAGCGGGTTATCGCTGCGACATGATGTCGCACCCCGGCCGTTTTCCGGGCCCAACGCGGTACCCGGAGCTCGCCCTGCGGCAATTGGTCGCACCGGGGGCAGGGGGGATTGCGGTCTTCCCGCTGCTAGGATGGGCGGCAATTTTCCAGCCGCTTTCTGTGCCGTCGGCCCTTGGCCGCCCCCGGGGAATCACAACTCGTGTCTCGCACCTCGCCTGCCCCGATCCATGCCGCCCCACCTCGAGCGGGCGAGCCCTCCGCCAACCAGGCCGTCAAGTTCAGCGCCATCTTGCTGCTCCACGGCGCCGCGCTGTGGTGGCTGGGTCAGCAGCCGCTGCGCTTGCTCACGCCCGCCCAGCCCCTGCGCATGGAGGTGCGGACCGTGGAACTGGCGCCCCCGGCTCCCCCAGCACCCCCCAGGCCCATGACGGCGCCGCCCCGGCCACTACCCCAGGCCGTTGCCCGGCCCCAAGCGGTGCCGGCACCGCCGGTGATGACCGCCGCCCCCAGCGCGGCCCCGGCTCCTTCCAGCTTCGCGGTGGCGCCGCAACCCCCGGCGCCGCCGGTGGCGGAGCCCAGCCCGCCCGCGCCCGGCCCGGTGACCGTCACCGCCCCCCGCTTCGATGCCAACTACCTGCACAACCCGGCACCGGTGTATCCACCCATGTCCCGCCGTCTCGGGGAAGCCGGGCGGGTGCTGCTGCTGGTGAAGGTCACCGCCCAGGGCACGGCGGAGAGCGTGCAGGTGAAGACCAGTTGCGGCCACCCGCGGCTGGACGAGGCGGCCCAGGCGGCGGTGCGCAACTGGCGTTTCGTGCCCGCCCGGCGCGGCGACGAGCCTGTGGCCGCGAGCGTGGTGGTGCCCATCGTTTTCCAGCTCGACAATTGATCCAGATCCCCGAACCCCACGGAGCACGCATGAACCAAACCCTCGGACTCGCCCACTTCTGGGCCAACGGCGACGCGGTGTCGCACACGGTCGCCGTCCTGCTGCTGCTGATGTCGGCGATGTCGTGGACCATCATCCTCGGCAAGCTGGTGGCCCAGTGGCGCTACCGCCGCTCGGTGGAGGGGGCGCTGCAAGCCTTCTGGAGCGCGGAGACGCGGCCCCAGGCCCTGGCCGCCATCGCCGGCGCGGACCACAGCGGCGCTTTCGCCCGCGTGGCCCAGGATGCCTTTGCCGCCGCCGAGGCCTTCGAGCAGCACACGGCCCGGGGCATCGGCGCCGGGGTGGGCGGCGAAGACTTCATCGCCCGCACCCTGCAGCAGTCCCTGGTGGGCGCCCAGGCGCGGGTGGAGCGGGGGCTCACCTTCCTCGCCTCGGTGGGCTCCACGGCCCCCTTCGTCGGGCTCTTCGGGACAGTGTGGGGCATCTACCACGCCCTGGTGGGGCTTTCGGGGGCGACCCAGGTGGTGCTGGACAAGGTGGCGGGCCCGGTGGGCGAGGCCCTGATCATGACGGCGGCCGGCCTGTTCGTGGCCATCCCGGCGGTGCTGGCGTACAACGCCTGCACCCGGGCCAATCGGCTGGTGCTGGCCCGCATCGACGGTTTCGCCCACGCCCTGCACGCTTATCTGGTCAGCGGCATCCGCCTGCCGGGAGCCAGCCACACTGCCAGCGTCACCCCGCTGCGGGTGGCCGGCCAGGGAGCCTGAAGCATGGCGTTCAGCTCCTTCAACAGCAGCGGCACCCAGCCCATGGCGGAGATCAACACTACGCCGCTGGTGGACGTGATGCTGGTGCTGCTGGTGATCTTCATCATCACCGCGCCACTCTTCCAGCAGGCCGTGCCGGTGGACCTGCCCCGGGTGGACGCCACCCGCCTGGAAGACCCGCCCCAGCCGCTGCAGGTGGCGCTGGACGGGGCCGGCAAAGTGTTCATCAACGGCACGCCGGTGCATGCGGGCACCCTGGCGGAGCAATTGGGGGCCGCCGCCCTGGCCAGCGCCACGCCGCCGGAAATGCATCTGCGGGCGGACCGGGCGACCCGCTATGAGCGGGTCGCCGAGGTGATGGCCGCCGCCCAGTCGGTGGGCATCACCCGCATCGCCTTTGTCACCGAGGGCAGCGGCCGGGCGCAGGAGGCGCGCAAGTAAGCCGGCGGGGACTTCCGGCTTAGAATCCCGGTTCCGGCCCCCGGTGCGGGCCATGCCATGACGAGGAACGGCCCATGCACACATCCGGCCCCGCCGCCATTCATGCGGTGTATCCCTACCTGCGGGTGCGCGACGCAACCGCCGCCATCGCCTTCTACCAGGCGGCCTTTGGCGCCACCGAACGCTACCGGCTGGTGGCGCCGGGGGGCCGCATCGGCCATGTGGAACTGAATCTGGGGCCGACGGTGCTGATGCTCTCCGACCCCTTCCCCGAATACGGCATCCACCCTCCGGGCGCGGGGGGCGTTGCCGGCTGCGCCATCCACCTGCATGTGGCGGATGCCGACGCGGTCATCGCCAGCGCCCTGGCAGCGGGCGCCACCCTGGAGCGGGCGGCGGCCGATCACTTCTACGGGGAGCGCTCCGGCGCCGTCCGCGACCCCTTTGGCCACACATGGATGATCGGCCAGCAGATCGAAGCCGTAACACCCGAAGAGATGCAGCGCCGCTACACCGCGGCCGGCGACCAGCCGGATCAGTCCTGAGCGCTGCCCGCGGCCGTGAGCCGGAACACCACCGGCACTTCCACGGTGCTCTCCACCGGCTCGCCGCCCCGGCGGGCGGGCTGAAAGCGCCAGTTTTCCACCGCCCGCTGGGCCAGGGTGTCCAGCAGTTCGTGCCCGGAACCATGGGCCACCCGCACCCGGGTGGGCCGGCCCTCGCTGCTGACCGCCACCTCCAGCCGGACGGTACCTTCCATGCCCCGGCGGCGGGCGGCCAAGGGGTAGTCCGGTTTGGGATTGCTGAGGTAGGCGGCGTCGAACCGGGCGGGCTGCAGGGCCTCCCCGCCCCGGGCGCCGGGGGGCGGCGCGCTGCGCACGGGGGGTGCCGCGGACAAGGGAGCCGGCGCTGGCACGGCAGGCGGCGGCGCCACCGCGGGGGCCTCGGGCCG
>JRYG01000292.1_pt1 | contig 139913 bp, 135 predicted proteins | sample 235341 | NCBI WGS metagenome assembly JRYG01 (sample SAMN03074218, study PRJNA261478) | activated sludge metagenome | biome: Wastewater Treatment Plant; feature: Wastewater; material: Activated sludge; isolation source: activated biomass of a wastewater treatment plant treating hydrocarbon... ...
CCAGCGCATGAAGGGCTGGCTGTTGACGTTCTCGTCGTCTTTGGTGAAGTCGAGGCCGCCGCGCAGGCATTCATAGACGGCGCGCCCATAGTTCTTCGCGGACAGGCCCAGTTTCGGCTTGATCGTGCAGCCGAGCATCGGGCGCCCGTACTTGTTCATGATGTCGCGCTCGACCTGGATGCCGTTGGGCGGGCCGCCGCAGGTCTTGACGTAGGCGATGGGGAAGCGCACGTCCTCCAGGCGCAGCGCCCGGATCGCCTTGAAGCCGAACACGTTACCCACCAGGGAGGTAAACACGTTGACCACCGAGCCCTCCTCGAACAGGTCGATGGGGTAGGCGACGAAGGCATAGAAGCAGGTGTCGTCGCCGGGCACGTCCTCGATGCGGTAGGCGCGACCCTTGTAGTAATCGAGGTCGGTCAGCAGGTCGGTCCAGACGGTGGTCCAGGTTCCGGTGGAGGATTCGGCAGCCACGGCGGCGGCGGCTTCCTCGCGGTCCACCCCCGGCTGCGGCGTGATCTTGAAGCAGGCCAGGATGTCGGTGTCCTTGACCTGGTAATTCGGCTCCCAGTAGGTGCTGCGGTATTCCTTTACTCCGGCATTGTACGTCTTGACGGCCATGGCTTGCTCCTTCGGTCTGACTGCGGTTGTGCGGGGCACTTTAGCGGCGGCAAAACATAAAGACCAGTCAGACTTTTTGATGACTATAATAAGCAAAGAGTGATGTGTGATCCGAGGCATGGCAATGCGAAACGTAACCTTTCGCCAGCTTCGCGTGTTCGAGTCGGTGGCCCGCCACCTGAGCTTCTCGCGCGCCGCGGAAGAGCTGCATCTGACCCAGCCGGCGGTGTCCATGCAGGTACGTCAGCTGGAGGACTCGGTCGGCCTGCCGCTGACCGAACAGGTGGGCAAGCGCATTTTTCTGACGGCCGCGGGCACGGAAATCGCCCGCCATGCGCGGCTGATCGCCCAGCAGCTGCGCGAGGCCGAGGGCGCCCTGGCGGCGATGAAAGGCGTACGCGGCGGCCTGCTCAACATCGCCGTGACCAGCACCGCGAAATACTTCGCCCCCCGGCTCCTGGCGACATTTCGCAAGGATCATCCGGGGGTGGATCTGCGTTTGGGTGTGCACAACCGCGAGGAAGTGGTGCACCAGCTGCAGGAAAACCAGGTGGATCTCGCCATCATGGGGCGCCCGCCCCAGGAATTCCCGACCGTAGCCGAGCCCTTCGCGGAGCACCCGCTGATCATACTCGCGACCCCGGATCATCCGCTAGCGGGCAGGCGCCGCATCGAGCTGCGGCAGCTTGCTGAGGAAACCTTTCTCATCCGGGAGCAGGGATCGGGCACGCGCAATGCCATGGAACGCTTCTTCGTAGAGCAGCAATTCACTCCCGCGGCGACCCTCGAGATGAGCAGCAACGAAACCATCAAGCAGGCGGTCATGGCGGGAATGGGCGTTGCCTTTCTGTCCGCGCATACGGCCGGGCTGGAACTGGCCACCGGGCGTCTGGCGAGCCTGAACGTGGCTGGCACGCCAGTGCTGCGGCAATGGTTCGTCGTCTACCGCGGCGACAAGCGGCTGTTGCCGCTTACCGGCGCTTTCGTGGACTTCCTGCGCTGCGACGGTGCGGGGTTGATCTGCGAGCCGGGCGGCGTGGCGTTGCCCGCGCGCGCACGTACTCAGGCAATGAGGAGGGCGTTGCGGGCGAAGAGTTGAAGCAGGCGGTCGTTGTTGGCTGCGACTTCTTCGACGCTCAGACCCTCGCCGCGCGCCTCGCACCGCGCCAGCAGTTTGGCGGTCAGGGCGACGCGACTGTTGCCGCCGTCGAGCAGCGATAGCAGATCGCGGCCGCCGGCGTCGAGATCGAGCGCGGCGTGGTGAGCGCCAGCCACCGTGCCGGCGCCGCTCGCGGCCTGGGCGCGTGCGAGCGCGTGGGCACGCGGCGCCACGCTCAGATCACTGAAGAAGGTTTGTGTCGTGATGTTGGCCCTGGTTGCGTGGGCATACACCAGCGACAGCCATTCCTGCCGGAATAGTTCGAGATCGTCGATCAACGCTGTGGCGCCGAACTGCTGCAAAAGGCCGCGCGCCGCCTCCAGCAGATCGCGGTAGCTGATGCTTTCCGGATATACCGCAGCCAGGACGATGAACGCCGCCTTGCATAGCGGGCGGCGGACCACGAAATCCGTGCCGCGGCTATTGGTGAAGCGCTGCGGTGTCGGCGTGTCCAGATCCACTTCCTCGTCGCAGCGCAGGCTGGCGTGGAAGGCCAGGGTTTCCAGGGCGGTCTCGGGCTCGGGGGTTTCGCGCGGGCTGCCGTGGCGGATGAGCAGGCTGCGGCGAAAGCGCGTGCGTTCCTGCTCGTCGAAGCGCTGCTCCGCGAGCGCCGCCCGCAGCGGCACCTGGCGCGCGCACAGTCCGGCGCCGGCGTCACACAGATAACCTAGGCCCTGCGTGTGAGCGCGGGAAAGGAATTCGCCGAACGCGAGCGGTTCGTTGATGTCGGCGAGATACTCGTGGTAGAGGTAGCCGGCGCTGGCCTTTTCCAGATAAGCGATCTCGGCCGGCAGATCGGGGAACCTGCCCAGCGTGCTGCCGGCCCACTCGGCGGCAAGCTGCACGAGCGCCCGGCGCGCCGCGTCCACCTGCTCGGAAGGCGTGCGTACCCGGGCAATCTGCTGTAGCAGATACTTGCGCAGCGCCTGGCGGGATGACCAACCCGGCAGGACGTTGTAGCTGACGTAGGCGATACCGTTGTCCGCCAGATGGCGGGCGCACAGGCGCAGGACCGCGCTCTGCACGGCCGGCGACACCCAGGAATACAGGCCGTGGGCGACGATGTAATCGAATTCGCCCAGCGACTCGGGTAGCGCCGCCAGATCGTCATGAAGAATGCGCGCATTGACGATGCCGGCGGCCGCCGTCAGTGCCTGGCCGGCCTCGGCCTGCACGCGCGACAGTTCGATGCCGATGCACGGCGAGTCGGGGGCGTACCAGGCAATGGGCAGCAGATTACCGCCGCTGGCGCAGCCCAGCTCCAGCACCCGTGCCCGTCGCGGGTCGGCGGCGGCAAAGCCATGCAGACGGGCGATGGCCGCCAGGTACTCCGGATGCGCTTCGGGCACCGGAAGGCTGTCGTAGGGGAGTTCGTCGTAGGTGGGAAGTGTCGGACTCAAGGCCGCAACCTGTATCACCCGAATTCGCCTGTGTTATCGAGTTTGTTCGGAGTCCCATTGTAAAGCACCCAAGGCGCGGCCGCAGGCGCTTTCGCAGTAAGCCGGCCGGTCAGGGCTGGCGGCGGATCCAGGCCCGCCAGTCGGCGAGCAGCGCGGGACTGCGGGCGACAATGGCCGAGCGGCGCCAGAGGTTGTCGGCGTTGAAGTCGTCGTGGGTCAGGGTGCACATGTCACCGCCGGCCTCCTCGACCACCAGTTGGCCGGCGGCATAGTCCCACAGCATTTGGCCGCCGTGCAGATACAGGTCGAGCCGGCCGGCGGCGACGTAGCACCACTCCAGGGCGCTGCTGCCGAAGTTGCGCTGGGAATAGTAGGGCGGCTGGGTTGCCAGGCGGTCGGCCAGTGCCTTCGGAATGCGCTTGAAATCGACGCCGGCCACGCACTCGTTGAGCCGGCCCGGCGCCGCCCGCAGGGGCAGCGGCAGTCCGTTGAGCCACGCGCCGCGCCCGCGCTCGGCGTAGAACGCCTCATCGGTAGACGGGTTGTAGACAACAGCCAGGTCGGTGCGCCCCTTGATCATGTAGGCGACGGCCACGGCGAAAAAGGGAATGCCATTCACGAAGTTGGTCGTGCCGTCGATGGGATCGACGCACCATAGGCCGTTGCTGCCGCGCTGCCAGATATCCAGCTGCTGCTCGCCGGGCATTTCTTCGCCCAGCACCGGGCAGTCGATCAGGCGTGCTAAGCGTTCGGACAGGGCATTCTGGGCCGCGAGATCGACCTCGGTCAGCACGCTCCCGTCGGCCTTGCGTTCGCGCACGGCGGACAGATAGCGCGCCATGATGGTGCCCTGGGCGACATCGCTGACCATTGCCACCAGGCGCTGGCACAACTCCGAGGGAGCGGCGGAGGTGGACCGCCTCACGCCGCGCCCACTGGCCAGTCGAGGGCCGGCCCAACGGTGCACGCTCGACGCGCCGCGAAGATTCCCCTGGCGTCGTCCACTCGGCCGGCGGCTCGCGCCGGGTAGCTCACCCGGCGCGCCACTTTATCGAACAGCCCATGCTCGGAATCTGTTCGCGCGGGCCTTCGCCGGTGCGGGCAACCTGAACCATGGCTTCGAACAGATCGCGCCGCGCATCGGCAGGGCCCGTCTCCTTCTTCGACGCATCGAGCCGGCCGCGATACTGCAGTTCAAGCTTGCTGTTGAAGCCGAAAAAGTCCGGCGTGCACACTGCCCCGTAGGCCTTCGCTACCTCCTGGGTTTCGTCCAGCACGTAGGGGAAAGGAAAGGCGAGCTCGCGTGCGGCGCGCACCATATTGTCGAAGGAATCCTCCGGGTAGTCCGCCGGATCGTTGGACATAACGGCGATGGTGCCGATGCCGTACTGCTGCAGCTCGCGGCTGTCGCGGATGATGCGCTGAATGACCGCCTTGACGTACGGGCAGTGATTGCAGATGAACATCACCAGCAAGCCATTGGCGCCGCGCGCGCTGGCGAGGCTGTGGTGTTTACCGTCTGTGCCGGGCAGATCGAAATCACGGGCTTTCCAGCCGAAATCGCAGATTGGGGTAGTAAGGCTGACCATGATCTGACATATGCATGAAGACGCGGTTTTATAATAGCACGATGATCCCACGCTTCTTCTGTGCCTTACCCCTCAATGCCGGGCAGGCCGTGACGCTTCCAGACGATGTGGCGCATCACGCCGAGCGCGTGCTGCGTCTGCGCGCCGGCGATGCCGTCGTGCTCTTCAATGGCGCCGGCGGTGAATACCCGGGACGCATCGAAACGCTGGGCAAGATCGGCCGCGTGCGGCTGGATGGTTTCGATGTGCGCGAGTGCGAGTCGCCGCTTGCCGTGCGACTGGCCCAGGCGATGCCGGCGGCCGACAAGATGGACTGGATCGTGCAGAAGTGCGTCGAGCTCGGCGTGGCGGCTGTCGCGCCGGTGGTGAGTAGTCGCAGCATCGTCCGGCTTTCGGGCGAGCGTGCCGCGAAGCGTATCGATCACCTGCGCCGCCTGGCTATTGCCGCCTGCGAGCAGTGCGGTCGCAACCGGGTGCCGCACGTGGATGGCCTGCAATCCCTGCCGCAGTTCCTTGCCGGCGAAGCGGCGGCCCCCGCCCTGCGGCTCGTGCTCGCGCCTGGCGCGCAGACCGGATTGAGCGCACTGCCGGCTCCGCCCTGCGGCGCGGTGACGCTGCTTGTCGGCCCCGAGGGCGGCTTCAGCGACGAGGAGTTGCGCGCCGCCACTGCCTGCGGTTTCCAACCGGTCGCTCTCGGACCGCGCGTGTTGCGCACCGAGACGGCCGGCCTGGCGGCGCTTGCCGCGCTTCAGGCACGCTGGGGAGATCTGTAAACACCGCGCCGCAGGGCCCGGAATAGTCGAAAGGGAGTCGCATCATGTTCGAGTCCGCTGAGCTCGGTCACACCATCGACAAGAAGACCTACAAGCAAATCGTCCCCCAGCTGCGCGCCGACCTGCTCGATGCGCAATTCGATATCGGCCAGCTCAAAGCCTTTTCGGTGCTCATCCTGATCAATGGCGTGGAGGGGTCAGGGCGCGGCGACACGGTGAATGAGCTGACGAGCTGGATGGATCCGCGCCATGTTCTGACCTACGCCTTCGGTGATCCGTCCGACGAGGAATACGAGCGCCCCTTCATGTGGCGCTTCTGGCGCGCGCTGCCGCCGAAAGGCAAGATCGGCATCCTGTTCCACAACTGGTACGGGAACCCTATCCAGGCGCGGGTGACGAAACAGATCAAGCTGCCCGACCTCAACCAGCAAGTGGACGAGATCAACCGCTTCGAGGCGATGCTGGCGCGCGAAGGAACGCTGATACTCAAATTCTGGTTTCACCTATCCCAGGGCGAACAGGCCCGTCGCTTCAAGGCGCTGGCGGGGAACGCGGCGACACGCTGGCGCGTCACCAAGGCGGACTGGGAACATCACAAGCACTATGACAAATATCGCGATGTCGCGGAACACGTCCTGCGCCTGACCAGCACCGCTCATGCACCGTGGATCGTCGTCGCCGGCGCCGATTCGTGCTATCGCACAATCACTGTCGGGCGCACGGTGCTCGAAGCGCTGCGCAAGCGCATGGATCTCGAGGCCCGAGGGGTACAGCCGCCGGTGAGCGCCGCGCCGCTGCCGCCGAAGACCGATGCCGTGAATCTCATCAACGCCCTGAAGCTGGATCAGCCGATGCCGAAGAAGGAATTCGACAAGCAGTTGGAAAAGCTGCAGGGGCGTTTCGCCATGTTGACGCGCAAGCCCGCCTTTCGCGAGCGTCCCCTGATCATCGTCTTCGAGGGCCAGGATGCGGCGGGTAAGGGCGGCACCATCCGGCGCATCACCAGTGCCTTGGATGCGCGTCAGTATCGTGTCGTACCTATCGCCGCGCCTACCGAGGAGGAGAAGGCGCAACCCTACCTCTGGCGTTTCTGGCGCAACGTGCCGCGCAACGGCTGGATCACGATTTTCGACCGCTCGTGGTACGGCCGCGTGCTGGTCGAGCGCGTCGAAGGTTTCTGCGCGGAAGCAGACTGGATGCGCGCCTATGCCGAGATCAACGACTACGAGGATCAGCTCGTGCGTCACGGCTCGGTCCTGGTGAAGTTCTGGCTGGCCATCAGCCCTGATGAGCAGCTGCGCCGCTTTCAGGAGCGGGAAACGACCCGTTTCAAGCGCTTCAAGATCACTGCCGAGGACTGGCGCAATCGCGAGCGCTGGCACGAGTACGAGCGCGCCGTGTGCGACATGGTGGATCGAACCAGCACCGAGATCGCCCCCTGGACGCTGGTCGAGGCGAACAACAAGTACCACGCCCGGATCAAGGTATTGCGCACGCTGTGCGAGCGGTTGGAGCAGGCGCTGGCTACGTAAGCGCACCTACATCATCCCGTTTGTAGCAACGCGGCGCGGTGTGCGGCAGCCGCGCGAACGATTCCCGATTATCAACAGCGTCGATCGGCGCCGGCCGATCGGCATCCACTGCAGCGTGCAATAAGCGCGCTGGCGCACAGTCCTTCGACGAAGCGAACGGTCGATATCGGCCGGCCCGGGCGTCGTCGAATCCAGCGAGCCGCGGGCACAGGCGGCGGCTCGCATATCCAAAGCGAATCGAGGGGCGCCCCGCATGGGAAAGCATGGGGGATAGGCGAGTTTTTGTACTCCATGCGCGTACGAAATGTCGCTTTGCGCAGTGCAAAAAAGTGCCGTTGTTGCTCTTGTCTAGCGCAGTAAATTGGCGATGAAGGTTTCGTAGCAAGTAGTCCGTTCAACCCGAAACAGCAGAGCCGCAATGTTCAACTGTCATGAGCGACGACCGGCCGACCCCGCAAGCGCAATCCAGGTTCCCGGACCGACGCCACACGGCCCCAACGGCCGATAGGAGACATGCAATGAGAACGCCGAAGATTCTGCCCTGGCTGGCACGCAAAGCCGGTGTGAGCGAAGCCCGTGCCGCCGATCTGTGGTTCGATGCAATCCGCCACGCGACGGCGGTTACCGGCTGGGTCGGCACCTCCGAATACTGGCGTGTCGCCAACGAGCGTCTGCTGGAACTGCTCGAAGTGGAAAAGCAGGCGACCCGCTGCGAGGCTCGCTCGAATCTTCCTGTGGTGGCGAAGCGCGAGCGTTACGCCAGGCCGGGTCTGCCGCATGCGCTGCTGTCCTTCCTCGGCGCCCGAGCCGGCACTGCGGCCTTCCATTAGGCCAAACAAAGTCCCTAAAGCTTTCTCAACCAACGACTCGAGACGCTTGCCGCCTCCAGCTCTACGGCGGTCGTTACCGGGTCATCGACAAGGAGTTCGAAAATGGGTATGGACATCCGCGTGGAACACAACGAAGGCGGGCGCATGCCGATGACAGCCAGCGACAAGTACTTTCTGCTTGCCATCGACGTCGCCGTCGGCGCGGTGCTTCTGGCCCCCTTGTGGACCATGCTCGCCTGGCCGTGGCTGAACTCGTACTGAGCGACATTGTCTGCCGATGGTAGCGGGCACGCGACGCCGCGCTACCATGGGCAATTCGCCGGTGCGGTGACGCCGTCGCCGGGGCCGCCGCGCGCAAACTCGGGGGGCGGCTTCAGGCAGTACGACGTCCCCCAGCGCGTAGCAACCCGGACGGTTCCGTCGGCGAACCGTCTGTCATGACTCCCGTGCGACGCGCGGTAAGCGTCGCCTTGCTCCGCGGCGGGCGCCGGTGCGCGCAGGACCTCCCTTTCCATACGGATGGCTTCGGTACGAGCCGCGCGCCGTGCCTGTTCCATCAATTCGTTCGCTGACGCCGACTCCCGCTCGCCAACCGGCGGTGTTTCGTTGCTACTGACCTCGGGAACGACCACGTACCCACCCGGGGAGCGCACGGCTGTCGCGCCGGACCTGGCGGCACCCGGGCGCGCGGGACGCACGGCCACTTCCTGCACCGCCGCCGGCGGCGAGGAAACCTCTGCACTGCTCGCACTTCGCTGCAGCGTCGCCTGTATGACATGGTGCAACACAGCCACCGGCGGTGCCTGCGCGCCGCGCAGCGGAGGCAACGCCAGCAGAACGCCATGCAGCACTGCCGAGAGGAGAAGAAACGGCAGCAACCGCCGCTCTACGCGCAAGGCCGCGATCATCGCTGGCCGCGCCCAATGGCGGAATGAACAGGCAGAGACAGCGGCGGCTCGTCGCTGGACCACTCCAGAATGTCCCCTGGCTGGCAGGCGAGCGCCTCGCAGATCTTCGACAAGGTTTCGAAGCGAATGCCGCGCACCTTGCCCGTTCGCAGCAGAGATAGATTCGACTCGGTGATGCCGACATAGGCGGCGAGATCGCGCGCCTTGACTTTGCGCCGGGCGAGCATGACATCGAGCGTGATGCGGATCGGCATGCTCAGACGATGGCGGCGTGGTCTTCGGCCATCACTGCTGCGGCGTGCATCACCCGGGCGATGCCCCAGACGATGAGGGCAAACACCATCAGCCACAACTGGTCGCTGCTGATGCTGACCGCCACCGCCCGGGTGCCAGTCGCCGCGGACACGGCGAGAGACAGGCCTGCCGTGGCCAGCGGCTGCGTCCACGCGGCAACGAACAACCAGACGGCGATGGCGCGGATCGCTGCTGCCGCCTCGGGTGTGAATACCGATCCACGCGCATAGCCGACGAACAGACCGTGAGCGGCGCGCAACGCCATCAGCATGGGCGCGGCAGCGGCGAGCAGCGCGGCGAATGCGGCCAAGCGCCAAGGCCAGGCGATGGCTGTCTGCGGCAGCCGCAGGGACGCGATCCAGGGATGCGTGGCGAGGTGCTCCGAATAGCCGAACGCGTAAAGCGCCAGTGCGCCGGGCACGAGCAGTGCTGCGGCGGCGATTGCCACTGCTGCACGGGTGCTGAAGCGGGCGAAGGTGGCAGGCAGGCGTTGCGTGCTCATCGTCTCAAGCTGCGCGCCGATCCGGCGGCGGGCAGACGGGGATGCGCTGTGCGACGGTCTGGTCGCCCGCCAGCGCACGCAGATCCAGGTTGCGTGCCAGGGCGAGGGGAGTTCTGCTGTTCATATTGACTCCAGATCAACGACGGGTACCCCTGCAGCCCTCTCGAAGCGGCGCTGGGTGCTTGGAGCAACTATAAAGAAATTACTGTAAAACAGCAAGTGATTATCGCCAGAGGTGGATCGCCAGCCCATGCCGCGCCGGCAGTCGCCGGGATGGGCTGCTACCGGCAGTGGTATCGTTCGGGCTTTGGCGGAACCCAGCATGGCGCCGAGCGCATTGACCCGCGTCATCAACGGCGAAATCCCGGCCGCGATCGTCCGCCAGGACGCACATACCATTGCCTTCATGGATGCCGGCCAGATAAATCCGGGCCACGCGATCGTGGTGACGAACAAACAGGTGGAGACCATCGTCGATCTCGACGAGGCCCTGGCGGGCGCCGTGTTTCGTACCGCTTGGCGCATCGCCAAGGCAGTGGATCGCGCCTTTCAGCCGGATGGCATCACCATTCTGCAAGCGGACGAGCGGGCAGGCTGGCAGACCGTCCACCACGTTCGTTTGCATGTCCTGCCGCGCCATGCCGGCGATGGCGTCGGTCTCGCTGGCCGCGCAAGCATCCGCCGTTAGAAAAACCTCATGCGCTCGCGGCGCGGATCGTGATCTGCTATGGGTCGCGCAGACGCCGCTCAAAGGCGGCGGGGCTGGCGCGGCTGACCGCTAGGCGGTGACGTGGATGCGCCCCGTCGTGGGCTGGAAGTATTCTGCTGCAGTGAGGTAGGCGCGCAGTGCCCGGCTTGCCGCCGGTGGCTGCGTGGTCGGCACGAGATCGCGTGCAGGGCTCGCCACCATGCCGGGCCGCCGCTCGGCGGCATCGATCGTGCCTGAAGGCTGCGCCATCGACGCCGAGTGGGCGGCGGCGATGGTCGCCAGGATCTCTTCCGTATCGGTGAGCGGCTTGCGCGTGTCGGCGTCGTCGATCGTTCTGAGCGTAACCGCGGTGTCGACAATCCGGTAACCACCGTCAGGCTGCCGCTCGTAGGTGTAGACCAGCGTCGCCGGGTGCTTGCCCGACAGCGTGGCACGGGTGGTATTGCCGGACTCGTCGTGCCGGACGTCATTCTCCAGCGGACCGACTGCGGCCCCCGAGCGGGCACCTGGATTGCCCCGTGTTGCCGATCCCCTTGCGGCCACCCGGCCATCCGGATCGAGACGCGTCGACGCCGGTCCGCGGCCGGCGGAGGCAATCCGCACGGTGTCGGAATCCGGTTTCGATACGGACAGGGGCATGGCTAGGGGCGTAGTGCGGGTCGATGCCGCCGAGATTACCGCCGGATCGTCGGCGCGGCAAGTTGCATGGTTCGCGTTCGCGCGTCCGATTGCCGCCCTCAAGCGGTTGCCTGAGGATCGCTTCCCGGACGCTTCGTCTGCGCCTCGCACAGCAGTCGCCGAAGCCGCTCCAGGTAGGGATCGCGGATCCCGCATCCGGCCAGCCCGTGCGCTGTGGCGATCAGGTAGTCAGCGCCGCTGCCGTAGAAACCGCTGGCACGGGCAATGCGCGCGATGATGTCCTCATCGCTCAGGCGGCCGGCATAACCGGAGGCGCTGCGCCGGACGACGAAGGCGAGCGCCGGCACGGCCTTACCGTGCACCCGAACGTTTAGCCAGCGCGGCTGGTAGGAGCCAAGCAGCATTTCGCGCCGCCACAGCATGCGCAGCTCCTGCTCGACGTGCTCGGCGGCGATGCGGTAGGCCATGCCCCGGCAGGAGCCGCCCCGGTCCAGCCCCAGCACCAGTCCAGGCTGCTCCGGCGTACCGCGATTGATGCGCGACAGCAGGTAGAAGCCGCGGTGGTAGCCGAACAGGATTGTCGGCTGGCGCTCGACATAGCGCAGCATCGGGTTCCACACCAGCGAGCCATAGGCGAAGAGCCAAACATCATCGCCTTTGCGCCGCTCGAGCAGCGCCTGACGCAGCGAACGCTCCAATGCCGCCGGAGACAAAAGTTCGCGCGCGAGCGACGTGTTGGCTAGCGCCGCTCGCACGCGATCCTGCTCGAGATCGTCACGGGTGATGGCCATGTCGGGGACAGGATAGCGGAGCTGCCCGGGGAGGGGAAACCTCTCCGGGCGCTCCGGTCCCCGACGGGTGCAGACCGTTCAGCCGCCGCTTTGCAGGTTGGTGAAGAAGGGCACCCACTGGAACTCGGTGACGTAGCCCTTGCTTTCCTTGTCCATCATCGCCCACATCTTGTCGAAGTAGGCCATGAATTCCTGCTTTGTCACCTTGTGGTCGTGATTGGCATCCATGGCGTCCATCATCTTGATGGTGCCCAGGGCGCGCGCGAAGTCGACGGTCAGCGTCGGCATTTCGGCGGCCGACGCCGGGCCGGCGAGCGCGCCGGACAATGCCAGGGCACCGAGCAACGGCAGAACGCGTTTGGTCTTGAACATAAAGCCTCCTAGAAAAGGTTACGGACATGCCGCGGCACGACGACAGGTCGCGACGCGACGTCTGTTGGCGATGCGCCGCTCAGTGAAAGCGCGCGTGTCGTTCAACAGCCGCGAGTATCGGGCGCAGAAATCACGCCCCGCTCACGGCGACTTCAAGGTTTGCTCACACGGACCCATCGGCGGCGCGGCGCAATTGCGTAGTGGCGCATCCCGCGTTGGTCGCGCTCGAACTCATGACGAAGAGCCTGTGCTGCGATGGGGAGCGCCGAAGCGAATGGCATGAACGCGCCGTTCCGCATACCGAGCAACGCGTCGCCGCACTGCAGCTGTGAAACCTCTGAAATGGGACTTGGGAACGGTGCGATGCCGCCGAGAAGAGAAGACGGACCGCAGGGCGGCAGCGCCCGTGCGGTCCGTGGGTCGTCATCAGCCGCGGTCGATGCCGATGAAGTAGGGCACCCACTGCATCATGACAACGCGATCCTGAGAAGCGCCGCGCGCCACCGTCGATTGGCCGGCGCTGTAGACGCCTGCATAGTCAACCGTCAGGGTCGGCGTTTCGACCGGAGCGGCCTCGATGGCGCCGCTATTTGCGAACGACACCGCGGCGCCCTTGGCGGAGGCGTAGGTGTGCGCGAAATCGACGGTCAGGGTCGGGGTGTTCGCTTCCGCGAACGCCGGGCTCGCCAGCATGCCGGAAAGAACGGTGGCACCGATCAGGGAAAGAACTCGCTTGCTCTTGAACATGGTAATCTCCTGTTGAAAAAGTGTCGCGGCATTACCTGAATTCATGCGACGGACATGCCGCACCATAAACCCGTCACATCGTTTTCCTGCAACCTGCACACTCCCATATACGGCCGGGCTCGCGGACTGGATTCAACCCGGACGCTTTTTTTGTCCCGCCGCGCTGCCGGCTCCGCTTTGCCCGTTTCGGACCGGGCCTGCATCGTTGCCCCGTCCATGTGCGGCCAGTATCCGGCCCTGGATTCACGGGCATTTCACCCGAAGATCACATTTCGATCACACACCATGGGGGCGCCGGTGCCAACCGGCATGCGCTACCGTATGATGGCGACTCGTTGGTCGAGAAGAGGAAAGGGAGCGAGGTGAGATCAGGCGGGCAGGACGCGCAAGGGCTGTCGACGCGCCGCGGCGTGCCCCTTGGCGTGAGCCTGTTGGTCCTCGTTCTATGCGCGCTGGCCGCGGTGTTGGCGTCGGCGACGGCGCGGGCAGGCATTCTGGGTCGGGCGGATCTGGAGCGGCGCTTCGGCCCGCCTCTGCACGTCGGCGAGCTTGCCCGCGACGTACCCATTTGGCCTATCACCAGCGAGCTGGAGCCGGAGGCCGGCCCCGTCGGCTACGTCTTCGAGTCCATCGACTTCGCGCCCATTCCGGGTTTCGAAGGCACGCCCATCAATCTCCTCGTGGCGCTCGACCGCAGGGGCAACTTCATCGACGTGGAAGTGCTGCGTCAGCACGAGCCGGTCTTTCTCAGCGGCCTGGGCGAGGCGCCGTTGAAGGCCTTCGTCGCCCAGTACGCCGGCCACAACGTGCGCCAGGAGATCACCGTGTCCAGCGCCTATGGCGACACCAAGAGCGGCGGCGGCGCCAACCGCGTCGTGCTCGACGGCGTCACCAAGGCCACCGCCTCGGTGCGCATCGTCAATCAGACGGTGCTTGCGGCGGCGCTGGCGACGGCGCGCGCCCGGCTCGGTTTCGCCGCGCCGCGCAATGCCTCGCAGATTGCCAGACCGCGCCTCGACGCCTTCGAACCGCTCGACTTTGCGCACCTGCTTGCGGGGCGTCACGTTGCCCGGCTGGTGGTGAAGAACCGCGAGGTGGAGAAATTGTTCGCCGGCAGCGATGGCGCCGAAACAGATCAGGAGGCACTCGATCATCCCGACGACACGTTCGCCGAGCTGTACGTCGCCTACGTCAACGCGCCGACCATCGGCCGCTCGCTCCTCGGCGACAAGGGCTATGCCCGCGCCATGACGCGCGCGCCCGACGGGCAGCCGCTATTATGGATCGCCAGCGCCGGCCGCTATGCCATTGTCGATGACCGATTCGTGCCGGGTACGGTGCCGCCGCGGCTGTCCCTTAGCCAGGGTGGCCTGCCGCTCGAACTGCGCGACGGTGGCCTTGACCTGCCGTTGCCAGCCGGCGCGCCACTGCTCAACGCGGCACGGCTGTTCGTCGTGCCCGAGGCGGCCGGGCTCGACCCCGCCAGCCCAGTGGAAGTAGCATTGAACATCACCCGTGCCAAGGGTCAGATCCTGCCTCGTCTCGCCCATGCCAGCGTCGTGCTCGGGTACACACCGCCAGCCGCGCTGTTCGAGTATCCACCGCGGCCGCTGCCGGAATGGCTGATCGCCTGGCAGGGGCGCTGGCCCGATCTGGCGGCCATCGGCGTTGCGCTGGTGCTGTTGAGTATCGTGCTGGCGAAACCGAGAGCCATTGCCCGCCGGGCGTCGGTGTTGCGCGCTTTGCGCGCGGCATTCCTTTTGTTTACCCTGTGTTTCATCGGCTGGTACGCCCAAGGACAACTGTCCATCGTCCAGATCACCGGCGCTGTCAAATCCCTTGCAGCCGGACAGGGGCTGGCGAGTTTTCTCTATGATCCCGTCTCGCTGCTGCTAATCGCCTTCACGCTGGTCACGTTCGTGGTCTGGGGGCGCGGCACCTTCTGCGGCTGGCTCTGCCCCTTCGGTGCCCTGCAGGAGTTCGTCGCCATGCTGGCGCAGGTGCTACGGCTGCCGCAGAAGCGCCTGCCACCCTTGTTCGGGCTGTGGCTGGCGCGCAGCCGCTATCTGGTCCTGGCGGTACTGGTACTCGCGGCCGCCCTCGCGCCCCAGGCTGCCGAGCGCATGGTGGAAATCGAACCGTTCAAGACGGCCATCACCGTTGGCTTCGATCGCACCTGGCCCTACGTTGCCTACGCCGTGGCGCTTCTGCTGGCCGGGGCTTTCTACTACAAGTTCTTTTGCCGTTATCTATGCCCGCTCGGTGCCGCTATCACCCTCGGCGGCAAGCTGCGTCGCTTCGACTGGCTTGTGCGCCGGCGTGAATGCGGCCAGCCCTGCCAGACCTGTCGCCACCGCTGCACGTACGACGCGATCGAACGCAGCGGCGCCATTCGCTATGACGAATGCTTCCAGTGCCTCGATTGCGTCGGCATCTACCACGACGCGCAGCGCTGCGCACCAGTCTTGCTCTACGACCGCAAGGGCAAGGTGATTTCGCCGCGCGGCGCCGCACTCGCCGGTCGTCGCCGGACCGAACCAGCTCGCGCGTAAGGACATCGGGCGCCGGCGAGCTTGCCATTGCGCGGGGAAGCGCCGCCCGCGGCGGCTCAAATCTATAATTGCGTGATACTGTTGCTGCACGCTTCCATGCAAAGGACCGACTGTGTTGCTGAAGGGCAGGTTCCAAGGCCTATCTTTGCGCATCTACCTCGCGTTTCTGATCGCCGCGGTCGTGCCGGTCATGATCGCCGGCCTCATCGGCATCTACTATTCTCTCGGCGCGATGAAGAAGGAAACCCTCCATCACCTGGACCAGGAGGTGACGAACCGCGCGGGCGCCATGGCCCGCTTCTTCGACCAGCTCACGAGCGAACTGCTCTACCTCGCCAACGCCTCGAATCTGCGTGATGCTGCCAATGACATGGTCGCCGACGGCGCCGATCTATCGGCGCGCCTGCGCCAGCGCCTGGAGCGCGACTATTCCGCCTTTGCCAAGGCCTATCCCTATATCTATCAGGTGCGCTTCGTTAGCGCACAGGGAATGGAGTTGGTGCGTGTGGACCGTAAGGGCGAGCAGGTCCTCGTTGTGCCGGAGTCCGAGCTGCAGGACAAGTCGGACCGCTATTACGTCCATGAAGGCATGAGCCACGAACCCGGACAGGTATACGTTTCGCCGCTGGATCTTAATGTCGAACGCGGACAGGTGGAGATCCCCGAGCGCCCCGTCATCCGGTTCGCCACGCCCATCGTGGACCGCAAGGGCGACAAGCGCGGCCTGCTGATCGTCAACCTTCATGCCGCATTCATCCTCGAGCAGATCCAGGAAATGGCTGGAGCCCGTGGTGGTGTTGCCTATCTGTTCGATCGCTCCGGCTTCTATCTATCGCGCTCCGGGGGCGCGGAACAGGCGCCGTCGTTCAAGATGCAGTCCGTCGAGGCGCTGGCGAGCCTTCTGCCCCGGGCGCGCCTGAGCGCAATACTCAAGGGCGAGCGCGGCACTGAGGAATATGGCGAATGGATCATCGCCCACGCCCCCATCGTCATCGGCAGCACGCTCGCCGAGCGCAGCGACAGTTCCATGGAATGGTCGGTCGCCGTGGCCTTTCCGGCCAAGCGGTTATTCGAGGCGGTGTTCAATCTGTACATCCTTTATGGCGTGCTGGCATTGAGCCTGATCGCCACCGCCGTGGCCGGCTTCGCCCTGTCCCGACATCTGCTTGGTCCACTGGAGCTACTCAGCGTCGAGACGGAGGAGATCGCGAAGGGCAATTTTTCCCATCGCGTCGAGATCCAGGGTCACGACGAGATCGCCGACCTCGGCGCGCGCTTCAATTCCATGGCTGCTCGCCTGGAGCAGTCCTACCGGTCGCTGGAGGGGCGTAAGGGAGAACTGGAACGGGAGGTGTGGGCGCGCACGGCCGATCTCGAACGGGAACGCCGCAGCCTTGCCACCATCGTCGAGAACACCGCCGACGGCATCCTGTCACTCAGTGCCGACGGCACGATCGAACGCGCCAATGCGGCGGCGGAGACCATGCTCGCGGCCACGCGACGTAACCTTGCGGGTGCGCATTTCCGCGAGTTCTGGCCGGGATGGGACGAATACCTGGCCCGAAGCCTGTCTTCGCCCGACACTGCTTCCCGACATGACCTCAGCGCTCGCGGCCGCACGCTTTCGCTGAACATCGCCGCCGTCGCGAGCGATGGCGCCCGTACCGGCTACATTCTGGTGATGCGCGATGTGAGTGAGGAGCGCCGGCTGCAGGACGACCGCCGCGAACTGGACCGGCAGATGTTCCAGATGGAAAAGATGTCCACCATGGGCGAGATCGCCATGGGCCTGGCCCACGAAATCGGCAATCCGCTGGCGGGCATGAAGGCCACGGTGCAGATGCTGCTCGACGACGCGGCGTTGTCCGGCGCGCAGCGCGAATACCTGGAACGCGTCCACGGCGAGGTCAACCGTCTGTCCGAGTTTCTGCGTACCTTTCACGGCTTCTCGGCGCCCCAGGAGTCCCACCCCGTGGCCTGCCGTTTGGAACAGGTGCTGCAAGACGTGTTGTTGTGGACGCGCAAGGAAGCCAAGTCGCGGGGTGTTACGATCAGTTATTTCCCCTGCTGCGAGAATGTTCCGGAGTTGTGGGCGGATCCTAACCAGCTCAAGCAGGTTCTGCTCAACCTGGTCATCAATGCCACACACGCTATGCCCGATGGCGGTGCCATTAGCATCGGCATGTGCGCGGGCACGGCACACCCGGAAGACCTGGAAAGCCCGGTGCCGCGCATGCGCTTCTGCGTGCGCGACACCGGCCCCGGTATTGCCCCGGACGTGCTGCCGCGCATCTTCGATCCCTTCTTCACCACGCGCGCCGACGGCTCCGGACTGGGGCTGGCGGTGGTGAAGAAGATCGCCGTTCAGCATGGCGCCGACATATACGTGGAGAGCGCGCCGGGACGCGGCAGTTGTTTTGAGCTGGTGTGGCCGATCAGCGCCGATGCATGCTGGCTGGAAGCGGCGCGGGCGCGTGGCAAGGCCGGGGCGCCATGTACAAAGGAGATCGCCCGTGCCTGAGCGCATCCTCGTCGTCGAGGACGATACCACCATACGCTTGACGCTACGCGACGTGCTGACCAGGCAGGGCTACGAGGTAGACGTTGCCGAAGACGGCGGTTCGGGACTGCGGCTGTTCCGCGAGCACGGGTACGGACTGGTGATGCTCGACCTGCGCCTGCCGGACATGCACGGTCTGGATGTGTTGCGGACGGTGCGCGAGTTGGATGGGGAAGCGCTGGTGGTGGTGATGACCGCCTATCCGGAGGTGCGCACGGCGGTGGACAGTCTCAAGGCCGGCGCCTACGACTATCTCAACAAGCCCTTCGAGCTGGACGACCTGAAGGAGATTGTTCGACGTTCACTGGAAACGCGCCGGCTGCGCCTGGAAGTGGAGCGGCTGCGCGTTGCCGCCGCCCAGCCGGCACCGCTGGAGGGCATGATCGGAGCAAGTCCTGCCTTCCTGTCAATGGTGGAGGTAACTCGTCGCCTCGCTGCTGCATCCCGCGTGCCGGTACTCATCCGCGGCGAGTCGGGCACTGGCAAGGAGCGGGTCGCGCAGGCGATTCATAGCCTCAGTCCACGGGCGTCGGGCCCGTGGGTGACATTGAACTGCTCGGCGCTGGCCGAGGGACTGCTGGAATCGGAAATGTTCGGCCACGAGAAGGGCGCGTTCACCGATGCCAAGAACGCCAAGCGCGGCCTCCTCGAACTGGCCGACGGCGGCACGCTGTTCCTGGACGAGATCGGCGACCTGGCGCTGTCGCTGCAGCCCAAGCTGCTGCGGGCCATCGAGACGCAGGCCTTCCGCCGCGTTGGCGGCCAGAAGGAGTTGCGTGTCGATGTCCGTTTCGTCGCCGCGACGAACCGCGACCTCGACGCCATGGTCAAGGCCGGCAGCTTCCGCGAGGATCTCTACTACCGGCTCAACGTCGGCAGCATCGACGTGCCGCCGCTGCGGGCACGGCGCGAAGACATCCTACCGCTTGCCCGCCACTTCCTCGACGTGGCGGCGCGTATCATGGGCATGCCCAAGCCCAGGCTCGATGCCGACATCGGCGCTCTGCTCGAGGCCTACGCGTGGCCCGGCAACGCGCGCGAGCTGCGCAATGTCATGGAGCGCGCGCTCATCCTGTCCGGCGGGGCACCCATCGCCGCTGCCCATATGCCAAAGGAAATAAGCGGCGTGGGGGCAGCCGAATCGGCCGAGACCGCTGCCCGCGGCGGCCAGATCCTGCCGCTCTCCGAAGTGGAAAAGCGGCACATCCGTTACGTGCTCGAACAATGCCGCGGCAACAAGACCCAGGCGGCACGGCTGCTCGGCATCACCCGCCTGACCCTGCGCACCAGGGTTGTCGACTACGGCTGGTCGGAATTTACCGATCGGAACGAAGCCGCTACCGATCGGTAGTCCGCGTGCGGCGGACGCGCGCGGCAGTGATTACGCCGACACGCACACGGGGGATTGCGCCCCCGGGTGACGCCGGGCGTGCGTACGACTCGATCGTCGTGCGCCAGAGCGGTAGATTTGTAGCCATCCCGGTTAGTTTTTGACCACGGAAGTTTCTCCGGCCTTTCTCTGCCATCTCCCGGAAACGCCCGCCTGTGGTTGCGCTCTGAGCGGATCCTGCCGTTGGCACGGATGCTGCAATGCTCTCCCGCGCGCGTGACCTTTGCATTCCGCGCGCCCTTGCACTGGAGAGAGTTTTGGCGCAGACCCGCACGCTTTCGGCTGTTCAGGCATTGAAAGGCACCTACCAGGGCGTCGTCAAGATTTCGCTCATGCTGGCGGCGACCTACCTGGTCGCGCAGGGGGTGTCGAGCTTTCTGCCTGCCGCCGACTACCGCCAGTTCTTCGGCTTCTCCAACCGCACCGCGGTGTGGGTGGTGGCGGAACTGCACCTGATGTTCGCCGCCTTCGTGCTCGGCGTGCCGATCTTCGCCTTCATCACCGAGATCGTCGGCGTGGCGACGAAGGAGCGGCGCTACGACGACCTGGCGCGCGAGTTCACCAAGCTGCTGGCCATGGCCTACACGCTCACCGCCGTGCTCGGCTGCGTGCTGCTGGTGCTGTTCATCGTCCTGTACCCGAAGCTGACCGGCTACCTCTCGGGCCTGTTCAAGCCGACCTGGCTCGCCTACATCGTGCTGATTTTCGGCGAGGTGATCGTCGCCTACCTCTACTGGTATAGCTGGGATCTCCTGCAGGGCGCGCGCAAGAAATGGCATCTGCTGCTCGGCCTGCTGGTGAACCTGTGGGGCACGGCGCTGCTCTTCGTTGCCGACATCTGGGTCACCTTCATGATGAGCCCTGCCGGCATCGACGACGCCAACAACCTGGTCAGCCTGTGGGACGCCATCAACAACCACACCTGGATGCCGATCAACATCCACCGCCTGCTCGCCAACGTCGCCTTCGGCGGCGCCATCGTCGCCGCCTATGCCGCGGTGCGCTTCCTCAACGCGAAATCCGACGAGGAGCGCGCGCGCTTCGACTGGATGGGCTACGTCGGCTCCTTCATCGCCATCGCCGCCTTCATCCCGCTGCCCTTCGCCGGCTACTGGCTGGGGCGCGAGATCTACCAGTTCTCCGAGCAGATGGGCGTGTCGATGATGGGCGGCAGCTTCGCCTGGCTGTGGATCCTGCAGGCCATGCTCATCGGCGGCCTGTTCCTCGCCTCCAACTTCTATCTGTGGCTGGGCATGGGGCGCATTCCCGGCGCCGAGCGCTACACGAAGTTCCAGGTCGGCATGATGATCGTGCTCACCATCGGCTTCATCGTCTGGGCCACACCGCGCTCGATCATCGCCTCCGGCGCCGAGATGGCGGCGATGGGCGGCTCGCACCATCCCTTCCTCGGCCTGTTCGGCGTCATGGCGGCGAAGAACACGGCGGTGAACCTGATGATCCTCACCACCTTCTTCTCCTTCATGCTCTACCGCCGCGGCAACCGCATTCCGACGGTGGCCTGGGCGACGACGGGCAAGATCGTGCAGGCGCTGGCCATCGCCGCCGCCGCGGCGGTCGTCGTCGGCTACGGGGTCTACAGCTATTTCGTGCCGTCCATCACCCGCATCGGCTTCTCGGTGTACCAGGTCTCGGCGGTGCTCGTCGCCATGACGGTGTTCGTCGCCATCGACATTCCCCTGCTGAAGGGGGCGAAGGAGATCGGCGCCATCCGCTGGGGGCAGATCCCGGCGCGCGCGCAGTACGCGCTGTTCTTCCTCGCCGTCTCCTTCACCTGGCTGATGGGCCTGATGGGCTACATCCGCTCCGGCATCCGCCAGTACTGGCATGTCTACGGCCGCGTCATGGACGAGAGCGCCAACGCCTACACCATGGCGCACGGCCACGCCACCATCATCGTCTCGGTGATCGTCGTCATCTTCTTCCTGCTCGTTTCCGCTGTCTTTGCGATGGCGACGCGGCACGATGCGGGGAAGGTGGCGCGGTCATGACCGACATGAGCAAGACCTTCCTCAAGGTGTTCGCCTTCGTCGTGGCGACGGTGAGCGTCTATGCCTACGTCGGCCAGCTGGTGCCGCAGTTCGAGGAACATCCGCCGAAGAAAAAAGTCATCACGCCGGAGACGCCGCAAGAGGAACTCCTCGCATCCGGCCAGGAGCTGCTGCGCGGCAAGGGCGGCTGCCTGGTCTGCCACAAGGACCAGGAGCGCGGCAACGAGCGCGGCCCGGACCTGCGCCAGGCAGCCGGCAAGGCCGCCACGCGCAAGCCCGGCATGGGCGCGGAGGCCTACCTCATCGAATCGCTGGTGACGCCGGATGTCTTCCTCGTCGAGGGCTATCCGAAGATGATGCCGTCGGCGATGAAGCCTCCGGCCAACCTGTCCATGGCGGAGGTGAAGGCGGTGGTGGCCTACCTGCAGTCGCTCGGCGGCGCCGAGGTGACGGTGAAGGTCGAGGCCGCCGACGTCGCCGCCGAGAAAACGGCCGCCGGCCCGGTGCATCGCGGCAAGGCGCTGATGGCCGAGCAGGGCTGCACCGGCTGCCACAAGGTGGAAGGCGACGGCGGCGAGATCGGCCCGGAGCTGACCAAGGTCGCCGAGCGCATCGAGCCGACGAAGATCGCGCAGAAGATCGCCGATCCGAAGTTGTGGACGGCCGAAGGCTACCAGGCCGGCCTGATGCCGCCGCGGCCCGACATGCCGGAAGGCGACCGGCAGGAGATCGCCGCCTATCTCGCCGGACTCGCCGGTAAGGATTACAGCCCGACCGGCGCCGCCTCGCCCTGGTCGCACGAGGGCGTGCGTCTCGGCGTGGTGATCGCGGTGTTCAACGTTGCCATGCTGCTGGTGCTGGCCTGGGCGCGCGCGCGCGAGAAGAAGGAGGCAGCGTAATGGTCAGGTGGACCTTCTATATCGCGCTCGTCCTGTGGCTGGCCATCCTCGCCGGCCTGAAGCTGCTGGTGCGGCCGCCCATGCCGGCCAGCGTGCTGATGATCTACATGACGCTGTCGACCCTCGGCATCCTGGTCTTCGTCGCCGCCAACGAAGCGCGCTTCCAGGCCTTCGTCGCGCCGCTGAGGTCGGTGTTCGAGGGCCGCGCGCCGAAGGCCGTGCAGGCGCTGGTGCTGGCCGGCATCCCGCTCTTGATCGGCTGGGGCGCCTGGCTGCGCACGGCGCCTTCCTGGGACGCGCCCTTCGAGCCGCGCGTGGTGCATCCCGAGCCGCCCTCGACCTTCACCTCGCACGGCAAGCGCATCGAAGCGGCCGGACTGAAGAATCCGCTGCGCGTCGACGACCCGGCCAAGCTCGCGCAATATACCGCCGAGGGCAAGACCATCTACTACCAGAACTGCTTCTTCTGCCACGGCGACGCGCTGGCCGGCGACGGCCATTTCGCCAACGCCTTCACGCCGATCCCGGCCAACTTCCGCGACGTCGGCACCATCTCCATGCTGCAGGAGTCCTTCGTCTACTGGCGCGTTGCCACCGGCGGCCCCGGCCTGCCCAAGGGCGCCACGCCCTGGCTGTCCGCCATGCCGGTGTGGCAGGACATGCTCACCGAGGAGGAAATCTGGAAGGCCATCCTCTACATCTACGAAGGCTCGGGCTCGACGCCGCGCACCTGGGAAGAGGAGCCGAAGAAATGAGACGCTTCTTCCTCATCTCTCTGCTGATTGTCGCGCCGGTCTTCGCCGCCGACGCGCCGAAGGTGAAAACCGAGCTGGTCAAGGCCACGCCGGTGGCGGCCGATCTCGATACCGGCAAGAAGCTCTATCAGCGCTGGTGCGCGCAATGCCACGGCGACGAGGGCAAGGGCGACGGCCCCGCCGCCGAGTTCGTCTATCCGCGACCGCGCGATTTCACGCTGGCCATGTTCAAGGTGCGCACCACGCCCTCCGGTGCCCTGCCCACGGACCACGACCTCTTCCACATCATAAGCAAGGGCTTGCCCGGCACCTCGATGCCTGCCTGGGAGAAATTCATTCCCGAGAACGAGCGCTGGCAGCTGGTGCACTACGTTAAGACCTTCGACTCGCTCGGCCTCTTCGAAGAGGAGCCTGCCAAGGAGCAGGTCGTGATCGACGCGTCGCCGAAGATCACCCCCGAGCTCGTCGCCAAGGGGAAGGAACTCTATCAGCAGAAAAAGTGCTGGCAGTGCCACGGCCAGTACGGGCGCGGCGATGGGCCCTCCGCCTCGGGCATGAAGGATGAGTGGGGCTTCCCGATCCGGCCGGTGAACTTCACCAAGAGCTGGCGCTTCCGCGGTGGCGACCGCATCGAGGATATCTACCGCACCTTCACCACCGGCTTCAACGGCACGCCGATGCCGTCTTTCGTTGACGCCATCCCCGCGGCCGAGGATCGCTGGGCGCTGGCGGCCTTCGTCAAGAGTTTGGCGCGGCCGCAGAAGACCGGCCAGGTGCTCAAGGCCGGCTTTGTCGCCGGCGACATTCCCGCCGACCCCTTTGCGGTGGCCTGGGAGCAGGTCGAGTTCACCGACTTTCCCCTTGCCGGGCAGATCATCCAGGAACCGCGCTGGTTCCAGCCCATGCACGACGTCGTCACGGCGCGCGCTCTCTACAACGACAAGGAAATCGCCATTTTGCTCGAGTGGGACGACGGCACGCACAACAAGGGCGAGGGCGGCAAGCCCGCCGACCAGGTGGCACTGCAGTTGCCGGCTGGGCCGCTCGATGGCTCGGAGAAACCCTACTTCGTCCTCGGCGACGCCAGGTACGCCGTCGACCTCTGGCGCTGGAATCCGGCACAAGGCTTGTCCCGCGTCACCGCCAACGGTGCGGCGAAGCAGGCACCGCGCGAGGCGGGCGTCGTCGTCGCGCAGGGCTCGTACCGCGACGGCCAGTACCGCGTCATCCTGCGCCGGCCCCTCAAGGGTGGAAACGGAGAAATCCCCATCGAGCCCGGCCAGTTCCTACCTATCGCCTTTCAGCTTTGGGACGGCGACAACGGCGAGGAGGGCATGAAGATGTCGCTGTCCACCTGGTACTCCCTGCTGCCGCAGCCGGCCACGCCGCTCACCGCCTATCTCTGGCCGCTCGGCTTCGGTTGCCTGGCGCTGGGCGGAGAGGTGTGGCTGCTGCAGCGCATGCGGCGCAGAAACGGGGTCCGGGCATGACGGCTCCGATGCGCAATCTGTCCACCCTGCTTGCGCTCCTGCTGGTCCTGGTCGTGGCACCCGCATGCGCCCAGCATCCCGGTCCGCAGGACAGCCAGTGGCAGCGGCTCGACGCCGGCGAGCCGGCGCCGCGCTTCTCGCTTGTCGACCAGAACGGCAAGCGGGTGGCGCTCACCGACTTTCGCGGCACGGCCATCATCGTCACCTTCCTGTATACCCAATGCACCGATGTCTGCCCGGTGCTTCCGCAGATGCTTGCGCGTGTCGATCAGCAGTTCTCGGAGGTGGAGCGCGAGCGGTTCCGCTTCGTCGGCATCAGCGTCGATCCGCGCCGCGATACGCCGCAGCAGCTGAAGGCGTTTCTGCGCGAGCGTGGGCTATCGGAATCACGCTGGACGCTGCTCACCGGTTCGGTGAAGGAGTTGACGCAGGTGGCGACGGATTACGGCGTGGTGGTGCGGCCCGATCCGCGCGGCGATCTGGTGCACAACACAGTGTTCGTGCTGATCGATGCCGCGGGTTGGGAGCACGTCGAGTTCCATGGCCTCGCCACCCCCACGGCGGAGATTGCCAAGGCCGTGCGCAGTCTCATCGCGCCCAAGGCCGCAAGGAAGAGGTAACCATGTACAAGTCCATCTACCTGCCCCTCGACAATTCCGCCCACTCGCTCGCCGGCGTGGACATTGCCGTCGCCTTGGCCAAGTCGACCGGCGCCGCGCTCACTGGCAGCCACGTCTACGCGGCCAAGTTGCACGACCGCCGCTTCCGCCAGATGGAGGGCGGGCTGCCAGAGGCCTATCGCATGGAGGAGAAGCTCACCGAGCAGCGCGACATCCACGACGACCTCATCACGCGCGGCCTGCAGGTGATCTCGGACTCCTATCTCGACGTGTTCCAGGCGAAGTGCGCCGAGGCTGGTCTGGGGGGACGCGCCGTCTCGCTCGAGGGCAAGAACTGGCAGGCGCTGGTGCGCGATATCGCCGCTTCCGATGCCGACCTGGTGGTGATGGGCGCGCTCGGCCTGGGCGCCGTGGCGCACTCGCAGCTCGGCAGCGTGTGCGAGCGCGTGGCGCGGCGCATCGACCGCGACCTGTTGGTCGTACGCGAGCCCGAGGCGCGCGAGGCGGGCGCCATCGTCGTCGCCCTCGACGGCAGCCCGCAGTCCTACGGCGCGCTGTTGACGGCCATGGAGCTTTCACGCGTCTTCAAGCGCCCGCTCGAGGCGGTGGCCGCCTTCGATCCGCATTTCCACTACGTCGCCTTCAACAGCATCGCCAAGGTGCTCTCGTCCGAGGCGGCCGGCATCTTCCGCTTCCAGGAGCAGGAGCGCCTGCACGAGGAGATCATCGACTCGGGCCTGGCCAGGATCTACCAAGGCCATCTCGACGTGGCGAAACGCATCGCCGCCGACGAGGGCATCGAGTTGGCGACGCACCTGCTCGCCGGCAAGGCCTTCGAAGAGCTACTCAAGTACGCGCAGGAAACGAAGCCCTGGCTCATGCTGCTGGGGAGAATCGGCGTCCATTCCGATGCCGACATGGACCTCGGCTCCGCCACGGAAAACCTGCTGCGCCAGGCGCCGTGCAACCTGTTGCTTTCGGCGCGCTGCTTCACGCCGCCGCTCGACCACGTCGCCGAGACGACCATGAGCTGGACCGTGGAGGCCGAGGCGCGCATGGGCCGGGTGCCGGAGTTCGCGCGCGGCATGGCGAGGAAGGCGGTGGTGACGCATGCCGCCGAACAGGGCCACACTGTCGTCACCTCCGACGTCATCGATGCGTGCCTGGCGAAGTTCATGCCCGGCGGCGCAGGCGTCGTGACGTCCGGCGGCAAGTGTCCCTTCGCCCACGGCGCGGAGCACTCGGAGCCGGCCGCCGACGTCGCGCCGCTTGCGTGGCAGCCGCAGGCGCTGGCCCGCATCGGGCAGCTGCCGGCCGGGCTTCGCGAGCACGCCCGGCTGCGCATCGAGAAGATGGCGCGGCGCCTGAAGCAGCACACCATTACCGAAACCATGGTCGAGGCCGCCTCACGCAGCGTCTCCGAAATGCTGGAGTAATCCCGTGACCGACGCCGCGCCGCAACTGGTGTCGTGGAACCTGACGCGGGTGTGCAACCTCGCCTGTGGTCACTGCTATCTCGACGCCGTGCAGCGCCGCCGCGAGGCGGCCGACGAGCTGAGCACGGACGAGGCGCTGCGCGTGGTGCGCGAGATCGCCGCCACGGCTCCGGGCGCCATGCTCGTGCTTACCGGCGGCGAGCCGCTGTTGCGCAAGGACTTGCCTCTGCTCGTCGCCGCCGCGGCCGAGCAGGGGCTGATGCCGGTGATCGGCAGCAACGGCACGCTTCTCACCGACGGCAAGGCGCGCGTGCTGCGCGCATCGGGTGCGGTGGGCGTGGGCATCAGCGTCGACTCCGCCACGCCGGAGTTCCACGACCGGCTGCGCGGTGCGGACGGGGCCTGGTTCGGCGCCTGGGCCGGTGTCGATGCCGCCCGCGAAGCGGGGCTCGCCGTGCAGGTTCAGATGACGCTGTTCGAGGAAAACCGCAACGACCTCGAGGCTGTCACCGATCTTGCCGAGGCCAATGGCGCTCTGGCGCTCAACCTCTTCTTCCTGGTATGCACCGGCCGCGGGGTGAAGCAGACCGACATGCCGGAGCCGCTCTACGAGGCGACGCTGCGCCGCATTGCCGCGTTGCAGGCGCAGCGGCCCAAACTCATGATCCGCGCCCGCTGCGCGCCTTACATGCGGCGCATCGTCGGCCTGCACGCCGGGCAGTCTTGCGGTAGCTATGCGTCATGGTCGAGCGCTTGTCTTGCCGGGCGCACCTATTTGCGCATCACGCCCCAGGGAGAGGTCACGCCCTGTCCCTACATCCCCGAGGCGGTCGGCGATCTGCGCCGCGATGCCCTGCAGGATGTGTGGCACCGCCACCCGACGCTGCAGCGTCTGCGTCGGGACCTGCCGGGCGGCAAATGCGGCGCGTGCGACTGGCGCTATTCCTGCGGCGGCTGTCGCGCCCGGGCGGCGGCGGTGGCGGGCGACGTGATGGCGGAAGACCCGAAGTGTGGCTACCGACGACCCGAGGAGGCATTGCCTGAACCGCCGCCCGGCGAAGCGCGAGGAGATGCGGGCGTGCCCTGGACGCCGGAGGCGCAGGCACTGCTCGAACGCATTCCCACCTTCGTGCGCGAACGAGTGCGCGAACGTGTCGAAGCAGCGGCGGCACACCAATCGATTGTGGCGATCAGCGTCGAGTTCATGCGGGCGCAGCGGCCAGACTCGGTCGTCCTCTCCTCGTTCCGTCGCCCGCTGCCATGAAGCTTGTGACGCCCTGCGCGGCGGACAGCGCCGCGTCGATGCAGGCGGCCGTCGATACCCCTGCGACATAGTTGCCCGTGACGAAGACGCCCGGCCATTCGCATTCCAGCGCCCGCAGTGCCTCGATGCGCAGCGCGTGACCGAGGTCCGGCTGGGGCAGCCCCCGCTGCCAATAGCGCACGCTGGAGAACACCGGCATACCGCATACGCCGAGCAGATCGCGCAACTCGTGGAGAACGAGCTGCTCCAGCTCGGCGCGGGGCAGGAGCGCCAGCTCGGGCTGGCGCGCGCCGCCGACGTAGGCCGTGAGCAGCACATGGCCGTCGGGCGCGCGTGCGGCGAAGAGCGTCGACGAGAACAGCACACCGAGCACACCGCGTGCTTCGACGGAAGGCGTGAGCACGCCCAGGCCGTCGAGGGGATGGTCCACATCGCAGGCGCGAAATCCTAGCGCCGCCACGGCGAGCGGCGGGTGTTCGATCGCCGCCAGGCCCGACGCGGCGGCCGCTTGCAGCGGCTGCAACACCCGCGCCGCCGCGTAGGCGGGCAGAGCGACGATGACGCAGCGCGCGCGCAGCGACGCGGGCGTTTCGCCGTCGCGCAGTGCGAGCCGATAGCCACCGTTTCTGACTGCGTCGATCGCTTCGACGCGCACACCGAAACGCACACGGCCGGCAAGCCTGCTTACCAAGCGTTCCGGCAGCGTGCTCATTCCTTCCCGGAACGAGAAAAGACGCCGCCGCCGTGGATCGAAACCGCCGCACTGCCCCGCCCGCCGCACTGCCAAGGCACCGCGGATGATCGAGCCGTAGGTGCGCTCCAGGCGCTTGAGCTGAGGAAACAGTGCGCTGACGCTCAGTCGATCGGCGTCGCCTGCGTACAAACCTCCGACGAGCGGATCGAAAACGTAGTCGAGCAGTTCCGGCCCGAAGCGCCGGCGGACAAAATCCGCCACCGTCTCGTCATCGTTGTTTGGTCGCACGAGCGGTTCGCCGAGCAGTCGCAATCGGCCCGACAGCGAGAAGAATCCCGAAGAGAAGAATCCCAGCGGATCGAGGGGCAGCCCGTGGACGTGGCCGTGGCGAACGAGATAACGCTGTCGCACGCGGGAGCCGCGGTCGATGCGCTCGCCAGCAAGACCCGAAGCATCGATCAAGGACTCGGTAGCCGGCGCGGGTGTGATCATGCTATGGGGGCCGTGCTCGACCAGGAAGCCGTTCGAGCGTTCGGTATGGATGCGTCCGCCGGCGGCCGGTCGGCGATCCAGCACGACGACATCATGTCCCGCGGCAGCCAAGGCGTGGGCAGCGGTCAGACCAGAGATGCCGGCGCCGATGACGACGACAGAGACGGAGCTGGGCACGGTTGAAACCTGTCGCAACGAACTTCACCTCGACGAGCAAGAGGCATGCCGCACAGCGACGGCGCTTGTGAGCGAGATTCTTCACTGCGGTGACTGCGCGCAATGGCACGCATCGGAATCCCCTTCCCGGTCAGTTTCTGTTCACGCTGGTCGAAATTTGACCGCAGCGCCTGCTGCATCGCCCTCGGCGAGATTGTGCAGATCGGCGTGAACATTGACGCAACGCAAGTTTTCCATCGTGGCATGTCCGTTGCTTCGCAGCAATCGGCAGTCCTGCGCTAATCATTTTCCAGGAGGGAGACCATGAACAGAACACTGACCGCTTGTGCGATCGCCGTGGGCACGCTTTGCCTCGTACCCCTAGCTCATGCCTATGACGTTGCCGCCGTTTCCGGCGGCGGCAAGGTGACCGGCAAGGTCAGCTTCAAAGGCGCTGCACCGGCGCCGAAATCGATCGCTATCACCAAGGACAACCAGGTGTGCGGCACGGGCAATCGCGATGTCGTCGAAGTGGCGGTGAAGGACGGCAACCTGCGCGGAGCCGTGGTCTTCGTCGCGAAGATCGACAAGGGCAAGGACTGGGGCGAACTCGACAAGCCGGTCCTCGATCAGAAGGGCTGCCGCTTCGCGCCTGATGTGCTGCTGGTGAAAAAGGATGCCGATCTCACCATCCGCAACTCCGACCCGGTGCTGCACAACATTCACACCTACGAAATCATTGGCACCGTCCGCCGCACCATGTTCAACGTCGGCCAGCCGGACAAGGGCGACATGAAACAGCCGGTCAAGGTGCGTCGCGCCAATGCGGTGAAGATCGAGTGCGACGCCCACGATTTCATGCATGCCTGGGCTTTCGCCGCCGACAACCCCTATGCGGCCGTGAGCGGGGATGACGGCTCGTTCGCCATCGACAACCTGCCGGCAGGTGAATACGAGGTGAAAGCGTGGCATCCGGTGCTGGGCGAGAAGAGCACCAAGGTCAGCGTGGCCGGCGGTGCCGCCGCCAGCGCCAACTTCGAGTTTTCCAAGTAGGACGGGGAGATTTCCATGAAACCGATCGCAATCACGCGGCTCGCCAGTGCGCTTGCCGTCGTCGGCATTGCCACGGCAACGGCCGTGTTGGCGCCGCCTCACGGTGAAGCCACGGCGCAGGGTGCCGGGCCGGATCTGGCACCGCTGCCGGAAGCGAAGTTCAACAAGGATCAGGCGGAACTGGGCCGCTACCTGTTCTTCGATGTCCGCCTCTCGGGCGATGCGGCGCTGTCCTGCGCCACCTGCCACGATCCCAACAAGGGCTGGAGCGACGGTCAGCCGCTGTCCAAGGGTTATCCGGCTTCGGAGTATTTCCGCAACAGTCCGAGCATCGTCAATGCTGCCTTTAAGAAACGCTTCATGTGGGACGGCCGGCTCGACGGCTCTGACATCGGCACCCTGGTGCGCGACATGATCACCGAGGCGCATACCATGAACGCCGATAGCCGCCTGGTGCAAGAGCGGCTGAAGCAGGTGCCGGAGTACAACGCCATGTGGCAGAAGTTCCGCAAGGACGACATCAACGGCATGCGCGTCTATGGCGTGGTGGGCGAGTTCGTGAAGAGCGTGGTATCGAAGAACGCGCCCATCGACCGCTTCCTCAAGGGCGAGCAGGGCGCGCTTAGCGAGGAGCAAAAGCAGGGCTATGCGCTGTTCAAGGGCAAGGCGGGGTGCGTCGCCTGCCACAACGGGCCGCTCGGTTCCGACGGCAATCTGCATCGCACCGGCGTACCGGAGAATCCGGCCATCACCGCCGAACCTCTCCGGCATATCACCATGCTGCGCCACTACTCCACCAGCGGCATGCCAAACTATATGAACACCCACACGGACGTCGGCGCCTTCGCCATCACCAAGGACGAGCGCGACCGCGGCAAGTTCGCTACGCCGAGCCTACGCGAGTTGAAGTACACCGCGCCCTACATGCACAACGGCGTGTTTGCCTCGCTCGACCAGGTGATCGATTTCTACGACAAGGGCGGCGGCGCCGGCTCGGAACTGAAGCCCCTGGGGCTCAGCGCAGCGGAGAAGAAGCAACTCGCGGCCTTCCTCGATGCCTTGAGCGGCGAGCCGGTGAAAGTGGATGTCCCGAAGTCGCCGGCCTATCAGGTCCGCGCCTTCGGCAAGAACTAGGAGCGATGCCATGAAAACACAAGGATTCAAGCTCGGTGTGATGGCTTCGGCGATCGGCGCGGCGCTGCTCTCGCTTGCCGTCACCGTGCCGGTCGATGCGGCACCGAAGGATGCCAAGCCCGCCACCAAGGCGGCGCCGGCATTCCCGCCCCTCGGACCCCTCGGGCCGGTCCCGGTGCCTACCGACAACCCCATGACGGCGGAGAAAGTCGAACTCGGCAAGTTGCTCTTCTGGGACAGCCGGCTGGGCGGCGACGCCAGCTCGCCCTGCGTGGTCTGCCACGAACCCTCCAAGGGCTGGGGCGACGGCGGCGAAATCTCGCGCGGCTATCCGGGAACGGAGCACTGGCGCAATTCGCAGACGGTGCTCAACGCCGCTTACTACAACAAGCTGTTCTGGGAGGGCAGTGTCACCAGCCTGGAGGGCCAGGCGCCATCGGCCGCCGAGGGTAACGTCGCCGGCAACGGCGATCCGTCGCTGATGGAGATGCGCATGCGCTTCATCCCGGAGTATGTGGCGCGCTTCAAGAAGGTATTCGGCACCGAGTGGCCGCGCATGTTCCACGCCTATCAGGCGATTGCAGCCTTCGAGCGCACTCTCGTGTCCGATGCTAACAAAGTTCCGTTCGACCGCTACATGAAGGGCGACAAGAAGGCGCTGTCGGAATCGCAACTGCGCGGCATGGCAATCTACAACGGCAAGGCCGGCTGCATCCAGTGCCACAACGGGCCGCTTGCCTCCGACCAGAGGTTCTATGCCCTCGGCGTGCCGGAGAACGAGGTGTTCAAGACAACGCCGCTCTACCAGATCACCCACCGCTGGGAGCACTACCAGAAGGGCGTGAACGAAAAGGACTACCGCGGTGCCGACCTCGATCTCGGGCTCTACTACATCACCAAGAACCCGAAGGACGTGAACAAGTTCAGGACGCCCTCCCTGCGCGAACTGAAGTACACCGCGCCCTACATGCACAACGGCATCTTCTACACGCTGGACGAGGTGGTGGATTTCTACGACAAGGGCGGCGGTCAGGGGCCGAACAAGAGCGCCTTGATCAAGCCGCTGGGCCTCACCGACCAGGAGAAGAAGGATCTGGTGTCTTTCCTCGAAGCGCTGAGCATGGACACGCCTCTGCTCATGGATCCACCCAAGCTGCCGCCGTACCAGCCGCTGAAGACTGCGAAATAGGAGGCCGACATGAACGACAAACACGTAATTCGGTTGCATGACGAAGACGGCCACGACGAGGCAGGCGGCCGGCTGTGCATGAGCCGCCGCCAGTTCCTGCTCTCCGGCGGCGCCGCGGTCACCGTGGTGGCGCTGGGCAACATCCCCGGTCTGGCGCTCGCCGCAGGCGAGCCGGTCCAGGCGCTCAAGGCGAGCTACCCCCGGCAGAAGATCGGCTCGCTGTCGAAGCTGGCCAAGGGCAAGCCGGTGTACTTCAAGTATCCCTACGCCAATGTGGACAACATGCTGGTCAAGCTCGGTGCGCCCGCCGGCGCCGGCATCGGTCCGGATCAGGACGTGGTCGCATTCAACATGCAATGCACCCACATGGGCGGCCCGCTGCAGGAAACCTACAAGGACGCGCACCAGGTGCTCGGTCCGTGCCCTCTGCATCTGACCACCTTCGACCTCACCCGCCACGGCATGGTGGTGGCCGGTCACGGCACGGAAAGCCTGCCCCAGATCGTGCTCGAAACCTCCGGTGACGACATCTATGCCGTCGGGGTGCTCGGGCTGATCTACGGCTATGCCCACAATGTCACCGGCACTGGCCGGGCCTGAGAACGAAGGAGAGAAATCATGGCAACTGATAAAGGGTCCGGCACGTTCGCGGTCTTCGCCAAGGATTACGTGCCGCTGCCGCCGAGGGACGCCGAAGTCCTGACGACGGCCTGCGACTACTGCACCATCGCCTGTGGTTACAAGGTTTACCGCTGGCCGGTGGGCAGAGAGGGCGGCGTCAAGGCTGCCGACAACGCCTTCAAGCAGAACATGCCCTCGGGCGGAGTGCAGGTGAAGTGGGCCAGCCCGAGCCAGCACAACGTCGTACGCCACAAGGGCAAGCCGCACCACGTGCTCGTCATCCCGGACTTCGAGGCCACCGTGGTCAACCGTGGTGGCGACCACTCGATCCGCGGCGGCACCCTGGCGCAGAAGTGCTACAACCCGGAGAACCGCACCTCCGAGCGGCTGCTCTACCCGATGATCCGGGTGCGCGGCACGCTGATGCCCGTGTCCTGGGATCTGGCCACCGAGGCCATGGCGGACATCTCGAAATACATCCTGCAGAAGTACGGCGAGCATGCCTGGGGCATCAAGATGTACTCCTACCAGTACTTCGAGAACACCTACGCCATCACGCGGCTGGGCATGACCTCGATCGGCACGCCGGCGATCGCGCCCCACGACAAGTGCTCCAACACCAACGACGCCACCGGCCTCGACGACGCCGGCATCGACTCGTTCGCCGCCTGCTACGAGGACTGGGGCATGTGTGATGTCGCGTTCCTGTCCGGCGTCGATCCCTACGAAACCAAGACCACCCTGTTCACCGAGTGGATCATGGGCGGGGCGAACCCGAACAAGAAGCTCATCTTCGTCACCCCGCACATGACCACGGGCGTGGCCTGGGGGGTGAAGAACGGCGGGCTGTGGCTGCCCATCATCCCGGGCACCGACTCCGTTCTGCACAACGCGCTCGCCCGCATCATCATCGAAAACAAGTGGCAGGACCAGGAGTTCATCGACAAGTGGATCGCCAACTCCTGGGACGTGGACTCCGGCTACGGCCGCGGCACGCGCAACACCGGCTGGCAGTGGCGCACCACCTGGGGTAATTGGCAGAGCGATTGGCCCGACTACCAGAAGTTCATCCTCGGTGCGGAAGAGAGCAAGCTGGAGAACGCGGCGAAGATCACTGGGCTCAAGGCCGAGGACATCATGCGCTGCGCCGAGATGATCGCCAAGCCGAAGGCCGACGGCAGCCGCCCGAAGACCTCGTTCATGCTGGAAAAGGGCAACTACTGGTCGAACAACTACATGAACACCACCTCGCTGGCGGCGCTCGGGTTGATCTGCGGCGCCGGCAACCGTCCGGGGCGTGTTATCTCCCGTGGCGGCGGCCACCAGCGCGGCATGATGGGCGCCGGTGGCGGCTCGGGCTGGCTCAATCCGGAGAAGTATCCCGGCCGGCGCAAGAAATCCTTTAACCTCGACCGCTGGATGATCGACGGCAAGCTCAAATTCGTCTGGGTGTTCGGCACCACCTGGTTCGCCGCCATGATGGCCAGCCAGGAACTGCAGGACGCGGCCTTCCGCATGACGCGCGGCAACCCGCATCAGATCGGCAGCCTCGACCGGCAGGCGATCTTCGAGGCGCTGAAAAAGCGCGTCGATTCCGGCGGCATGATCTTCGTGGACTCCGACATCTATCCGGTCGAGCCTCTGGGTACCACCATTGCCGACATCGTTCTGCCGGCGGCCACCTGGGGCGAGGACGACTTCACCCGGTGCAACTCCGAGCGCCGGCTGCGCCTGTACTCGAAGTTCTACGACGCGCCCGGTGAGGCGAAACCTGACTGGTGGGCGGTGCAGAAGTTCGCGCGCAAGATGGGCTTCGACGCCGATGGCAGCTACGCGTGGAAAGACTCCAACGACGTGTTCGAGGAGGCGGCCCGCTTCGGGCGCGGCGGTGTGCTCAACTATCACCCGCTGGTGGTCAAGGCGAAGGAGATGAAGGTACGCGCCCACGACCTGCTGCGCACCTACGGCACCACCGGCATCCAGACGCCGATCCGCGTGCGCAACGGTGAACTGGTGGGTACCAAGCGGCTGCACGATCCGGCCAACGACTGGGACGAGATGGAGCAGGCGGAGGTGCAGCGCCACTTCCTCCATGCCTTCAACACCCACTCGGGCAAGGCGATCCTGCTCAAGAGTCCGTGGAAGTTCGCCGGCTGGATCCAGTTCTACGACGCCATCAAGCCCCGCGCCGACAAGGGCGAGATCTGGGTCACCAACGGCCGGGTGAACGAAACCTGGCAGTCGGGTTTCGACGACCTGCGCAAGCCCTACCTGTCCCAGCGCTGGCCCTATCCCTTCATCGTCATCCACCCCAACGACGCGAAGAAGAAGGGCATCGAAAGCGGCGACTTCGTCCAGGTGTTCAACGACACGGTCTATGTTCAGACCGGCCAGCCCCAGGGCGTGCTGGATGCCGATCTCAACTTCAATCAGTTGATGAAGGACGGGCACATCAAGACGACCACGGGGCAGTTCGTGGCCGTGGCCATCGTCTCCGACGAAATTCGCGAGGGCGTGGCGAAGGCCAACTTCAACTTCCCCGGTGCGCCGGCCAACGCGGTGTGCCACGCCGTGCCCGACCCGGTGACCAACAACTACCGCTACAAGCTGGGCCGCGGCGTGCTGACCAAGGTGGGCGAGTCGCCTTACAAACACTCCTTCACTTCGATGAGTCTGAAGCCGCGCAACATCGTCTGACCGCCCGGCGGGCGGCGCCTTTCGGACCCGACCGGCTTCGCGTCACCGGTCGGGTCTTTCTTTTCCGTCGCAGGTGCGACTTCCCGTCTTCTGACCGATGTCTGACCCGGGTTGCCTGACTACCGGCCGCGGGAGTACGCTTCGTTGCAGACGCCGGACCTCCTCATACAGCACAGCGCTCGCACCATCCATGACTCATGGCCACGCAACGCATTGAGCTACTGCGCCGGATGCCCATCTTCGGCGCCATCCGCGACAACATCCTGGAACTTGTCCTGAGCCTGTCGCGCACCGTGCGCATTGGCGGCGGCGAGTTCTTCTGCCACGAAGGCGACCCCGGCGAATCGATGTTTGTGCTCGAAGAGGGCCGGGTCGAAATCCTCAAGGGCAAACGGGGCGAGGAGCGCGCCATCGGCCAGCTCGGACCGGGGGATTGCTTCGGCGAGATGGCATTGATGGATTTCTCGCCGCGCAGCGCGTCGATCCGGGCGCTGGAGGACTGCCTCGCCATCGAGATCTCGGCGTCCTGCCTGTACCGCATTTACGAAACCGACATCGAGCAGTTCGCCCTCATCGAAATGAACATGGGGCGCGAAGTGAGCCGCCGGCTGCGCGAGGCGGACAAGCGGTTGTACGGCTCCGAGTGATCGACGCCGCAGCGCGTGGTTCGCATCAGCTCGTCAGCCGGATGCGCACGCGGTTGCTGATGACGTCTACGAAACCGACGAGCACGATCATCGCCAGCAGTACGCTCGCTGCCTCGTGAGTCTGGAACAGGCTCAGGTGGAAGTGCAGCATCTGGCCCAAGCCGCCGGCGCCGACCACGCCGAGGATGGCGGCGGCGCGAATGTTGATCTCCCAGCGATACAGCGTATAGCTCGCCAGTTGCGGCAGCACCTGGGGAAAGGTGGCATACCAGAACGCCGCCAGCGCGCCCACGCCGTGCCGGCGCAGGCTGAGGTGGGGCTCGGGGTTCACGTTCTCCAGCGCCTCGGCGAAGAGCCGCCCGAGCACGCCCGAGGTGTGCAGGCCGAGCGCTACCGTGCCCGAGAAGGGTCCGAGGCCGGCTGCCACCACTACCAGCGCTGCCCACACCAGTTCCGGCACCGCCCGCAAGACGTTCAGCGCCAGCCGCGAAGCGCCCTTCGCCGCCACACCCCGGCGCCCGGCCGCGGGCAGCGCCAGCATCAGCCCGCCGACCACCGCCAGCAGCGTGCCCAGCCAGGAGATGGCCAGCGTCTCCAGCGCTGCGACGGCGAGCTTGCGCAGGAATGACGCGTCCGTCGCCGGCGGATAGAACCCGGACGCGAACTGGAACATCTTTGCCACCGACTCGCCGCTCAGCAGGCTCGTCCAGTCGCCGGAGAGCGTGGCCACGCAGGCGCCGAAAAACACCAGCCAGACCAGGACGGCGAGCAGCGGCTTGACCACGAGCGGATTCATCTTCGCCTCACTCCGCCCACTTGCGCAGCATCAGGCTCACCTGGTCGGCGATCCACACCAGTAGCACGAATACCAGCAGCATGGTCAGCACTTCGCCGCCGGCCAGCATGCGCATCGACAGCTCCATCTGCTGGCCGAGGCCACCGGCGCCGACGAAACCCATGATGACGGAGGCACGGATCGCGCACTCCCAGCGGTAGATGCTGTAGGAGACCAGCTCGGAGAGACAGGTGGGCAGCATGCCGTACAGGAAGGCCTCGCTGCGCGAGGCGCCGTTGCGCAACAGGTTGCGCGTGGCCTCCCCGTCGCTGGACTCGAAGATCTCGATGTAGACCTTGCCCAGCATGCCACCGTAGGTGAGGGCGATGGCCAGCACGCCGGCGGTATCGCCCAGCCCGACGGCGCGCACGATGAGCAGCGCCCAGACGATCTCGGGGATGCTGCGCAGAAAAATCAGCAGCCAGCGCAGCGCCGAACGCAGGGTGGCCGGGACGATCGCCATGCGTCCCGTTGCCAGCGCCGAGAGCGAGAGCCGCCGGTTGGCGAGGAGCGCCAGGGGCAGGGCAATCAGCACCGCCAGCGCCGTGCCCACGGTGGCGATGGCGATGGTCTTCCAGGTGGATACGGCGACGAGCTGCAGAAACTCCAGTTGGTGGGCGGGCGGCAGGAAGGTCGCAAGGAACTGCCGGAGCGTGCGCAGATTGCCCTCGGTGAACAACCCCGCCGGGTTGAACTCCGCCAGATAACCTGCCGGTGCCAGCAGTGCCAGGAACAGCACGGCCCAGGTGAGCCGGCCATGCCAGGCGGGATCGCGCAGCGCGTCGGCGGCAGCCTTGTTCATCGGAAGAGACTCATTTCACCGCGAAGGACACAGAGGACGCGGAGGGAAGACGTGTGGTCGCATTCTCCACCGTCGAATCGTTGGTGGAGAATGAACTCCTCGTGCCTCTTCGGTTCTCCTCTGCGTCCTCTGTGGTGGACTGTTGCTTGCCGTTTCATAGACAGGTGCGGCAGATCTTGATCGCCTCGGCCTGGTGCTCCGGCGGCGCCTGGAAGGAGTTGCACAACTCGGTGCCGTAGAGTTCGATCAGCAGGCGCTCGTTCACCTGCGGCCGCGGCAGATCGAACAGCACGCGCCCGGCGCGCACGCCGACGATGCGCGGGAAGCGCGCCAGGGCCAGGTCCACCGCGTGCAGGCTGACGACCATGGTCGCCTGGCGCGCGCGCGCCTCCCCCTGCAGCGTCTCCAGTGCACTCTGGGCCAGCGCCGGATCGAGTGCGCTCACCGGTTCGTCGAGCAGGAACAGCTCGGCGCACGAAGTGAGCAGGCGCGCCAGACCGACGCGCTGGCGCTCGCCGCCGGAGAGTCGGTCGCAGCGCAGGAACAGTTTGTCCTCGAGGCGAAAACCCGCCAGCGCCGCGCGCGCCGTCTCGATGTCGGCGGGATAGACGAGCGAGCGCAACGCCTGCCACGGCGTCCACTCCGGCAGGCGGCCGGCGAGCACGGCGTGCACCACGCGCTGGCGCGGCGGCAGGGGCGGCGATTGCGGCGCCAGGAACAGGCGCCGGCGCAGCCGGTGCAGGGCGCCATTGTCGAGTTGCCAGGGATCGACACCGAGCACCGTCACCTGACCGCCTGCCGGCTGTAGCGCGCAGGCGAGCGTGTGCAAAAGGGTTGTCTTGCCCGCGCCCGAGGGTCCGATGATCGCTACCTGCTCGCCCGGCTCGAATGCAAGCGTGATGTCATCGAGCGCCGTCGCGCCGCGCGCGTAACTCACGCGCACGGCGGCGAGGCGCGTCGTGAGGGCAGGCTCGCGCAGGGCGTCCGGCGCCGGCGCACGGGGCAGAGGGGTGGACAAGGCCATCGCGCCTATTTCAGCAGGCCCGCCGCGCGCGCCGCTTCCTCGATGCCCTTGTAATTCTCGGGCTTGGTCGGAACGAAGCGCGCCGCGCGCTGCAACTTGAGAATCTCCGCGTGCTCGGGATTCCTGGCGTCGAGCGCCAGGAAGGCGTCACGGATCTTCTGGATCACCTGCGGGTCGAGATCGCCGCGCACGGTCCAGTTGTAATCGTAGTAGGGCGGCGTGGTGTAGAAGATCTTTACCTGGTTGGCGTCGATCTTCTGCTGCTCCACCAACTTCTCCCAGACGGAGATATTGAGTGCACCGGCGTCCACCTTGCCGCCAGCGACCTGGAAGGCGGTGGCGTCGTGGGCGCCGGAGAAGGCGATGCGCATGTCCTTGTCCGGGTTGATGCCCTGCTGCTGCAGGAAGTAGCGCGGCATCAGGTGCCCCGAGGTAGAGGAGACGGAACCGAAGGTGAAGTTCTTGCCTTTCAGGTCGCCGACGGAATTGATGCCGCTGCCGGCCTTGGTGATGAACACCGAGCGGAATTTCTCGTCCTCTTCGCGCTGCACCAGCGGAATCGCCGTGCCGTTGGTGCGCAGGCGTGCCTGGACGAAGGTGAAACCGCCGTACCAGACCATGTCCAGCTTCTTGCCGGCCAGGCCTTCGACGGTCGCGGCGTAATCGGTGACGGGCGTGAACTCGACTTTCATGCCGAGTTTTTGTTCGAGGTACTTGCCGAGGGGGGTGAACTTGCGTTGCAGTTCGGTGGGGGCTTCGTCGGGAATGGCGGATACCTTGAGCACCTGCTGCGCGGCGCCGACGCTGGCCCACACCAGGGTGCAGATGCCGAGCAGCGTCTTCAGCGTGCGCGAACGGCTGGGGATGATCATGAACTCTCCTTTGCAAAATGATTACCAACGTCCGAGCCGCAATGTGCGGACGGGAGGGTGACCGAAGGCGCAGGCGAACTGTCGGGTTCTTTTTCCTCAGGTCTAAAACGTAGTATAGACGCTCATGCGCGGCAAGCGGACGAACAGCGCAATCACGTGCCGCTAACGTGGTTTTTTCATCCCGCGCGGCGTGTCTTCAGTCTTCGATGCGCACGCCCTTCCAGAAAGCGACACGGCCGGCGATGTGCGCCGCCGCGGGCAGCGGCTGCGGGTAATACCACGCAGCGTCCTTGTTCACCTCGCCATCGACGACCACGTCGTAGTAGCTCGCCGTGCCTTTCCAGCGGCACACCGTGTGGGTATCGCTCGCGCTCAGGAATTCGTGCCGCACCGCCTCGGGCGGAAAGTACTTGTTGCCTTCGACGGTCTCGCAGCGATCGCTCTCGGCCAGCACGGCGCCGCGCCAGATTGCCTTTGTCATGGTGCGGTTCTCCTGTTGTCGGTGATTGGGGAGCACGAAGGGTTCGCCGACTAGCGGCCATCCGTCGGCTGGTTGACCAGTTATCGTGGTGACACCATAATGGTTGCATTCTGGTTGGAGTGAAACATGCCCACGACGTTGACTCTAAAGAACATTCCCGGCGAAGTGTATGAACGCCTGAAGCTTGCCGCCGAAGCGCACCGGCGCAGCCTGAACAGCGAAGCCATCGTCTGCCTCGAGATGGTGCTACTGCCGACGAAGATGGTGCCCGCCGAACGGCTCGCGCGCGCGCGCCAGCTTCGCGCCTCGCTGGGCAAAGCGAGGTTCCGGGCGCGCGAGATCGATGCTCTGAAAAGGCAGGGCCGCCCATGATCGTGGTGGACACGAACGTGCTCGCCTATCTGTACTTCCCCTGTGAGCACACGGCGCACGCCGAGGCGTTGTTCGAGCGGGATCCGGAGTGGTCGGTGCCGGTCCTGTGGCGCAGCGAGTTCCGGAACATTCTCGCGGGATATATGCGGCGCGGGGCGATAACGTTCGATCAGGCGTGCGATCTGCAGAGGGAGGCCGAAAGTCTGCTCGAAGGGGCCGAGTTCGAAGTGGACTCCGTCAGTGTGCTGGCGCTGGTGCGCGACAGCGATTGCTCGGCCTACGACTGCGAATTCATCGCTTTGGCAGCACAACTCCAGACGCGGCTCGTGACCATGGATCGCAAGCTGCTGCGGGGATTTCCGGACCGCGCGACGGCGCTCACGGCGGACTGACTCCGGGTGCTTGGACCGACGTGATGCGCGACCGTGGTTGGGGGTCAGGTCGCTCACGCCGGCTCGTGGCAGACCGCCTCGATGTTGTGGCCGTCGGGGTCGAGCACGAAGGCGCCGTAGTAATTCGGGTGATAGTGGGGACGCAACCCCGGCGCGCCATTGTCGCGCCCGCCGGCGGCAAGGGCGGCGTGGTAGAACGCGTCGACCAATGCCCGGCTCGCGGCGCGAAAGGCGACATGGACCGGGGGTACATTTGCCCCGCCGCCGCCGATCCAGAGGTCCGGTTTGGGCGGCACGCCGAAGCCTGCGTAATCCTTGCTTCCCGTCTCGGCCGCTGTGACCGCCATGACCAAGGAGTAGCCGAGGGGCGCGAGCGCTTTGGAGTAGAAGTCTTTGCTCGTTTCGAAGTCGCTGACTGCGATGCCGATGTGGTCGATCATGATGGAGGCTCCTGTTGGCGAACTTCACGATGGCTGCGGCATGCTGTGCCACCAGATGCGGCAACGTTTGCACAGATCACCCTCGAACTCGGCCGCGAGCACGCCGTCGAGGATCATCCGCGGCAGGGGATCGCCCGGCTTGCGCGCCACCAGGTTCGTGCCGGTGGACTTGGCCCAGATCTGGAACAGCTCCTCCGAGGCGACCTGGTAGGTGGTGTGCCAGTGGGCGATGCCGCCGCCGGGCGTGGCGGCGAGGATCTCGTAGTCGACGCGGACGTCCTCCTGCAGCTTCACGCGCTGCCAGTACTCGGCAAGCTGCGCGTGTCCGCGCTGCACGGCGAACGGCGTGTTGTGGTATTCGCCACCGGGGAGAAACAGCGCGCAGAACTTCGCCTCGTCGCGCTGCTCCCACGCTGCCTTGTAGCCGTGCATGAATTGTTCGATGTTCACGGTGCTCCTCCCGTTGTGAGTGCTGTCATGCGCCGGAAGATGAGTGGTGTTTGGGGAACTCTGGTCATCCACCTTTCAGCATCCACGCGCGCGGGTTCGGCTCGAAGCCCAGCTTCGGATAGTAGTCGTTCGCCTTGGGCGCGGCCAGCAGCACGATCATGCACTCGGGCCACAGACGGCGCTTCGTTTCCTCGACGAGCCGCCTGCCGATGCCTCGTCGCTGATACGCCGAGTCCACTGCGAGATCCGCGAGGTAGGCGACATAGGTGAAATCGGTCAGCGTGCGGGCGATGCCGACAAGCCGGTCGCCGTGCCAGGCCGACACAATGAGGTCCGCATTTCGCAGCATGCCTTCGAAGACGTCGCGGCGATGAACGGGTCTGCGCTCGCCGAGGGTCGAGCGCTGGTAGAGATCGATGGCCGCTTCCACGGAGATTGCGGCATTGTCGCGGTAGTCGATATCCATGGGAGTCAATTCACGCTGCTCCGCCGCTCGCCGACACCGAGGAAGGAAGCGAACTGCGGTCGCAGCGCGGCGACCTCGACCGGCTGGTTGAGAGAGGCATTGCGAATGCCCAGGGCCGCGCCCGCGGAAAGCAGCAGATCTCTTCGACTCACCATGGCGCGCATTGTCGGCGAAAAGGTGCGGTCAGTCACCGTGAAAGAGCAGCGGAAAGAACCATACGACTGTTGCATACGCGACCACGAGCACCTCCACGGCGGTTGCCCCCAGAAAAGCGAACCGTGGCGACCGGTGCGGTGACAGAAGTGCAAAGACCAGGAAGGCCGGTGCGAGAACGGGTGCCAGGAGGATCCTGAGCACGGAAAGACCTGCCCATGAGGCCAGAGGGGAGGGCGCCACGGCGTGTCTGGCAAGGGCGTACAGGGCCGCCGCCGCGGCACCGGTGAAGGCCACGCCGAGACCCACGGCCCCAAGCACGAACCAGAAGCGACGGTATGGTCTCAGGAAAACGAGCGCCGCGCCCGTGGGCACCAGCGCTAGCAGGCCGAACACCGCGATGAAGAGGTAGGCGTCGCCGAAAGCGTGCATGCCGCTCGACGCCTGCGCATCGGGGCCGTCGGTGTGCGCCATGCGGACGGCAACCACCGCGGCGGCAACGAGAAACGCGCCGGCGTATCCCGCCGCGACCAGACCGATCCTCAGTGCAGGGCTCACGCAATAGTCCTGTCGCTGGTCGCCGAGAGCTCGTCGGCGAGCCCGCGGCACCAGGCGATGCCGCGCTCGATCTTGCCAGCGGTCGCGGCCGCTGTTCGCAGGCGGAGCATGACAACGGGGCGCTGCGGTCGCAAAGCTCAGCGGCGCGGCGCTTGCCGCGCGTCCGCCACAGCGATCTGTTGGGCACCGCCTTCCTTGATGTACCGCGTGATGGCTCGTGCCAGGGCGAGAGATTTCAGATCAATGTCCTCACGGCGGAAGTAATGATCGACGCCCAGCTCTGGAATGGTCACGCCGTCGGGAGCGATGGCATCCGCAAGGTAGGTCAGGCCGTCGTTCGGTCCATCGGGTTGAAGACGCGAGTAGCCGCCGCGTGCTTGATCGGAAATCTGACCGGACAAAGGAATACCGACATAATTGACCACCAGGGTGTCTTGCGGAAGTCTTATGGCATCGAACCGGGTCATGCTTGGTCCGATGGACAGGCTTCGGATCCCTTCGAACGAACGGTCCGGGAGCACGGCGAGATAGACGAACCAGCAGGCAGGCCAGCTCAGCCCGACGTCGGCGAGGCGCGTTCCGTGAAGCAAACCGCCGATGTTCAACCATGCCTTGACCTGCCGTCCCGCCGGCTGATCCCGGAGATTGGACAATGCCAGGGCTACTTCGGGACCGCCCTTGCTGCCGCTGACAAGGATGAGCTTTTGCCCTGAAGCGGAGAGGCGAAGAATCTGCGCTTCGATCAGTTTGGCGTTCTCCTCGACGGACAGGTTTTCCCCCGTCTCGATCAGAGCCACCCGCGCCCCGTGCCGACTCAAGTGCGCTCTGAACCGCGCGAAGTCGGCGCCCGTTGTCGGGTCGGACCGATAGAGCCAACCCGGCACGAAGAGAATGAGAAAATCCGGGTCGACTGCCAGCGCATCGAGATTGCCCGACCGATCGGCGCTCGACACCGCGGACAACTCCTCGCGAAACAGCATGTCCAGCGGCTGCTTCTGCGCTTGCCGGAGGAGCTGACGCGCGAGTACGAGAGCGGCAAGATCCGTAGAGTACATCCGCGACCAGTCCCGAAGCTCCATCGAGGCCGGAAGACGATCGCCCAGTTGGCGATGAATCGCGTCAAGCGCTTCGTCCCAATCTTCTCTGTGTCTCGAACCCGCAAGATAGCTTTCGACGTAATAGCTCGCGATGGGCGCATCGACGGTCGTCGTTATTCGCTGTCCGGCAAGTTCGCCACGCAGCGGGATAGTGGAAACGTCCCACGTGCAGGACGTCAGGTACAGCACGGAAACGAGAGCGAGGCAGAGTTTGTGCTTCATTCGGTGTTACGACTCGCGTCGCCGGGTGGCACCGATGATCCGAATAATACTGCGCCATTCCGTGTGTGCCACGACCGGCAAACGGCCCTGCGTCGAGACGCCAACGTGACGAAGCGATCTTCTTCGAGCGAGTGGTCCGTGTCGTGGCAGGTCACGCTGAAGTCGTCCCGAACGGCAGTTGTGGCCTCCTCGAACGAATCACCGTGCTTGCGGAGATTCGCATTGGTCTTTTCGGATCCCACTCAAAGCGTATGGGGCCGTGATAGGCCCGTGCCTACGCCACGCGCACCGCCACGTCGAAGCTCGCGGCGTAGCCCTGCTCCGTCTCGACGGGGGAGAGCAGCAACTGGCTGCCGCCGCGGCGGTAGAGGCCGTCGGCTTCGTTGCGCGTGCGGCGCGGGCCGCGGCGCGCGTAGGGCTCGCGCCCGTACGCGCGGTCGGTGACCGCTTCGTCGAAATAGAGCTGGGAGGTGAATTCGAGGCGCCGGCCCGCTGCTGTCTGGGTGCGCACCTTGAAGTGGATGTGCACCGCCCGGCCCGGATACCAGCCGGGATAGATGGTGGCGAAGCGGGCCATGCCGTCGGCATCGGTGAGCTGGTAGCCGCGCAGGAACTTGCGGCCGCGGGCGTCGGCGCCGGCGTCCGCGACGTCGGAATAGACGCCGTCGGCATCGCAGTGCCAGATGTCCACCATGGCGCCAGGCAGGGGCGTGCACCGCTCGCCGTCGACGGCGGCCACCCGCAGCGCCAGCGTCAGCGGCAGGCCCGGGCGCAGCGAGCCGTCGGCGGGATCGGAGCGGATGTCGGAGCGGTTCAGGCGCTCATCGACGAAGTATGGGCCTTCGGTCTGCGCCGGCGTCAGCACGCACTGGCCGGGCTTGCCCGCGGTCTGCGCCGGCGCGCGCCGGGCGAGCAGCAGGGCGGCGGATGCGCCGAGCAGCGCCAGCAGCCGGCGGCGGTCGATGAGGCGAAGCAGGGGTGAGCGAAGGCTGGTCATGGTCGTCTCCAGGGCAGCGGCCGCGACGGCGGGCGGGAGCGGCGCGGCAACAGTGATTCGTGCCGGCAAGGGGCGGGAAAGTTCCTGCACCGCTGCGTCTCATGCGCCGAGCGCATCCTGGCGCCACAGGGCATTGACCGCCGCCGTCCCGGAGGCGTTGTCGTCGAAGCCCGCGACCGCTCCACCCACCGTTCCTCCGACCGCCGCCCTTGTCTGCCATCTTGTCAGGCCGTGCCTGACGTTCTGGCAGGCATTTCCCTCCTCTGGCATTTCGCGTCTGAAATGTCCCCGTGTTTTCCATGACTTGCGTCAGCCGCGGCGCTGGCATCGGGATTGCATGAGGGAATGGTCGTTCGAGGGAGGCGCAATGAAATCGACGACCTGCCTGATTGCTGCATTGCTGGCCGGCGCGCTGCCGGCGGCGGCTTGGGCCGAGTCTTCACCTCGGGTGGCTGGCCTGCAGCCGGATCGCCGACCGGACGGCGCGCCGGTGGTCGCCGCGACGCCGCTCGATGACAAACAGGTGGCACTGCGCCTGCGTGGTGTGGAAGGCGTGCCGCCGAAGGAACTGAACTGGGTCGCGCAGGAGGGTCCATGGTATTCGCCGTTCGGGTTGCCCGGCATGGGCGGACCCTACGACTGGCGCCATCTGCGCGAGGGGGCACGATGAGCTGCACGGCAGCCGTGCCCGGAAAAGGATCGAAGCCCGTCGGCCGTGCTGCCGGCGGGTGCTCGATGAGCCGCCGCGTGGCGGCAGGGAGGAGTGATCCTCTCGGGGAGTCATGTTTTCAATTCTGAGGAGAATGATATGAAGGCGATTCACAAAGCCATTACCCTGTCCGCCCTTGCTGCTGCACTTATGGTTGCACTGCCTGCCACGGCGCAGGACCAGAAAGGGATGTCGGGGATGCAAGGCCAGAAAGGCATGGGCGGCATGTCCGGCATGGAAGGCCAGAAGGGCATGGGCGGTATGGGCGGCATGTCTGGTATGGAAGGCCAGAAGGGCATGTCGGGGATGCAGGGCCAGAAAGGCATGGGCGGCATGTCGGGCATGGAGGGCATGGAAGGCAAGAAGGCGAAGAAGAAGTCCGGCCAGCAAGGCATGAGCGGCATGTCGGGTATGGAAGGTCAGAAGGGCATGGGCGGCATGTCCGGCATGGAAGGCCAGAAGGGCATGGGCGGCATGTCCGGCATGGAGGGCCAGAAAGGCATGGGTGGCATGTCCGGCATGGAAGGTCAGAAGGGCATGGGCGGTATGGGCGGCATGGAAGGCAAGAAGTAATTCGAGCCCGAGCGGCACCCCGGCGGCGTGCCCGCCGGGGTGCCGGACGATCATTGACTTTCACAATGACGAAATCCTACGGAATACTCGCGCCCCTGGTGGCTCTGGCGAGCGCGTGCGTGCTTTCCGCCTGCGGCGAGCGCACGCCGCAGCATGTGGCGCAACCGCAAGCGGCGCCGCAGCCCGCCGTGGCGCAGCCGGCGCCGCCGGACTACCAGCGCGCCCGGTTCAGTGAACTGCATTTCAAACCACATATCGACAAGGCGAGCGATCAGGACTGCCTGGCCTGCCATGCCGAAGTCCTGAAGCCGACGGTGCGCGAGGCATCGCCCGCCGGCGTGCAGGCCGCGAACGTCAAGGCCTGGTATCAGCAGACGTCCACCTACGAAGGCGGGCAGGATACCTTCCATCGCCGCCATCTCGAGACGCCCCTCGCCAAATCCCTGATGAACCTGCGCTGCAACGCGTGCCACCAGGGTCTCGACGTGCGCGAAGAGACGTCCGGATCGTCGGCCACGGCGCAGGATGGCGGCTATGCCATGCGCAAGCAGGTGGATCCGGCGGCGACCTGTCTCAAATGTCATGGCCAGATGAGCTGGCAGGTGATGGGTTTGCCCTCTCCCTGGGAGACGGCAAAGGATGCTTTCCAGGGCAACTGCCTGCTGTGCCATGCCGGCATCCGCACCCACCGACACAAGGTGAGCTATCTCAATGCCGAGGCGATCGAGGCCGCGGCGCAGAAGAATCCCGAGACCTGCTTCGGCTGCCACGGCGGCCGCGCCTGGTATCGCATCACCTACCCCTATCCGCGCCACCCTTGGCCCGGCATGCCGGAACAGGTCCCCGACTGGGCCAAGGACCGGCCGGCGGAATCCGAGGTGCGCTTCCTGACTGCGGGCGCCGAACCGAAGACACCCTGAGACGACCATGAAGCTGCAGATCGAGGATCCACGCATCGCGCTGCTCAATCCGCGGCGGCGCGACTTTCTCAAGGCACTCGGCGCCGCCGGCAGCGGGCTGGTCGCCGTCGGCCTGAAGTCGGACGACGCGCGTGCTTTTGCCTACGAGCCGTATCTGACCGACGACCAACTCACGACGGTGGTCACCTCCTGTGCCCACAACTGCGGCTCGCGCCACATGCTGGTGGCGCACAAGAAGGGCGATGTCATCGTGCGCCTGTCCACGGACGACGGGCGCTATCAGGCGGGCGGCTTCTACGGCAAGGACACGCCGGAAGAGCCGCAGTTGCGCGCCTGCCTGCGTGGGCGCTCGTATCGTGCCCGGCTCTACTCGCCCGAGCGGCTGCTCTATCCCATGGTGCGGGTGGGCAAGCGCGGCGAGGGCAAGTTCAAGCGCGTGTCCTGGGACGAGGCACTCGATCGTGTCGCGCAGAAAATGGTCGAGCTGAAGACCAGGTACGGCCCGACGGCACTGCTCGACCAGAGCTACGCCGGCGCCTCCTACGGCGCGTTGCACAAGTCCGATCAGATCGAAGGTCTGCTCGGGCGCTTCATGGGCATGTTCGGCTGCCGCACCAATTCCTGGTCGGTGCCCTCCTACCAGGGCACGACGTTCTCCTCGCGCATGACCTTCGGTACCATCGAGGACGGCAACGAGGACGATGCCTTCGCGCATTCGAAGCTGATCATCATGTGGGGCTGGAACCCGGCCTACACCTTCCACGGCGGCAACACCTTCTACTACATGCGGCTGGCCAAGCAGCGGGGCTGCAAGTTCGTGGTCGTCGATCCGCAATACACCGACTCGGCCGCCACCTACAATGCCTGGTGGATACCGATCCGGCCCAACACCGATGCTGCGATGCTCGCGGCCATGGCGTACCACGTCTTCACCAACAACCTGCAGGACCAGAGGTTCATCGACTGCTTCTGCCTGGGCATGGACGCGGGCACCATGCCGGTCGACCACAAGGACAAGGAGAACTTCAAGGACTACATCCTCGGCAAGTACGACAACACGCCCAAGACGCCCGAGTGGGCCGAAGCGATCTGTGGTGTCAAGGCCGAGGACATCCGCAAGCTCGCACAGATGTATGCCACGACCAAGCCGGCCGCGCTCAAGGCAAGCTGGGCGGCCGGACGCGCCTCCTACGGCGAGCAGTACAACCGCATGGCCGCGGCGCTGCAGGCGATGACCGGCAACATCGGTGTGCTGGGCGGTTGCGCCGAGGGCGTGGGCAAGGCCTGGCACGCCGAGTCGGTCGCCTATCCCTACGACGAACACGCCAACGTCTGGTTCGCTTCGATCAAGAGCGACCGCTGGGCGCACTGCGTGCTCAACTATCCCAACGTCAAGCGCGAGGAAGTCGGCTGCTGGCCGCGGGACGACAAGCTCGATGGCGTGATCCCGAATATCCGCGGCATCTTCTGGCATGGCTCGGACTGGTTCAATCAGCTCACCAACATCAACAAAGAGATCAAGGCGATCGAAAAGCTCGATCTCGTCGTGTGCATGGACTCGACGATCACGCCCTCCGCCATCTGGGCCGACGTGGTGCTGCCGGTCGCCACCCACTTCGAGCGGCACGACGTGGCGCTGCCCTGGTACAAGGGCCACTATTACATCCACCGGCCGAAGGTGATCGAACCACTGGGAGAATCGAAGACCGATTTCCAGATCTTCACCGAGCTTGCCTATCGGCTGGAGAAGCTCGACACCTCCCTGCCCAACTTCGGCCGGCGTTACAACCCGCGGGCGACACGCGACTACTTCCAGCACAACGACGAAGTGGACGAAGCCTATCTGCGCGACTGGTGGGACAAGAAGGTTCGTCCCCACCAGGGCGTGACCATGAGCTGGGAGGAGTTCAAGAAGCGCGGCGTGTACAAGTTCGTTTTTGCGCAGCCGCTGGTCGCTTTTCGCGAGCAGATCGAAAAGGGCACGCGCTTCCAGACGCCATCGGGCAAGATCGAAATTCTCTCCACCGTGCTGGCCAACGTCCAGGATTGGACGCGCACCCAGTACGGCTACCCGATTCCCTACATCCCGAAGTGGATCGAACCCTTCGAGTCGCTCAACAGCCCGAAGGCGAAGACTTTCCCCTTCCATCTGGTGTCGCCGCATCCGCGCTGGCGTACCCATTCGATTTTCAACAACATCGCCTGGCTGCGCGAAACCTACGAGCAGGAGGTCACCATCAATGCTTCCGACGCTGCGCGATTAGGCATCAAGACCGGCGACACGGTGGAAATCTGGAATGAACGCGGCCGCGTCGTCGTGCCCGCCTACGTCACCGAGCGCTGCATGCCCGGCGTGCTGGTGCTCTTCGAAGGCGCCTGGATGGACCTCGACGACAAGGGTGTAGACCGGGCCGGCAACCCCGACTTCCTGACGCTCGACGAGCCGAGCCCGGCCGGCGCGTTCGCCTACAACACGGCGCTGGTGGACATGCGCAAGACGGAGCTCGCCCACCGTCCGGGCTGGGACATCGTCGGGACGTCGCGCTCGCACGTGTTCCGCCGCGACTACTGAGGCCGCGCCATGGCAGACCAGAACTCAGTGCCGCGCAAGATCGACGACAAGGACAAACTCCACTCCGCCGTCGCCCGGCGCAATGCCGCGACCTATGTGCCGGTGAAGCCCGCGATGCAGTTGGGCTTCATCCACAACAACGTGGACTGCATCGGCTGCCGCGCCTGCGAGATCGCCTGCAAGGACAAGAACGGATTGCCCCCGGGCCCGCGCTTCCGGCGCGTGATGTATGTGGAAGGCGGCAATTATCCGGACGTGTTTGCCTACAAGGTAAATATGTCCTGCAACCACTGCGCCGAGCCTGCCTGCCTGCCCACCTGTCCCACGGGCGCCATCTGGAAGCGCGCCGACAACGGCATCGTGGACATCGATTCGACGCTGTGCATCGGCTGCCGCCGCTGCGAGGCCGCCTGCCCTTACGGCGCACCGCAGTACGATCCCACCGACCGCACGGTCAAGAAGTGCAACCTGTGCGTCGATGAGATCGCCGCCGGACGCAAACCCTACTGCGTCATGGCGTGCATGATGCGCGTGCTCGACGTCGGGCCCATCGATCAGTTGCGCACCGGCGCCTATCGCACGCGCGCCTTGAATCCCGGCGAAAGGCCGGTAGGGCGGGTGAAGAACATGGCCGACCCGGCATTGACCGACCCGTCCATCGTCTTCGTTGTCCATCCGAAGGGACGAGTCGACGGATGAGAACGCATGCCGGGGCCGTGTCGTCACCGAGGCACCCGTAGAGGGCGCAGCCGTACCGCGGACGCAGGGTGGGCGAAGCAACGGATTGGGTCGAGCGCGGGGTGGACAGCGTTGCTCGCGATTGGGGTGTTGCCGAACCCTCCTCAGGCAGCACCCATTTTTTTGCCATCGGGATGCAGCGACTTGCGCGCGCGCCAGTGGCCGATACCGCGCTGGTGCTAGACTAGTTTCCTCGACGCAACACCTCGCACTCAATACGCATGGGGCCAGAGCAGGTTCGCCGATGGCTGAGCGCACGGTTGGCGCGCAAGCTCGCGGTATCGCTCGCTGCGACGGTGCTGGCAACCGCGCTCGTCTTTCTCCTTGCCGCCCAGTGGCTGGCCGAACGCAGCGTCCGCGCCGAGCACGAAGCCGCGGCTCGGCGCACCGCCGAGCTGTTCGAAGCGAGCCTGAAAAATGCCATGCTCAAGCGCGACCTGCTCGGACTGGAGGAAATTCTCGCCCGGCTGGGCGAGGTGCCCGGCGTGCGCGAGGCGATGATCCTGAACACCGCCGGCGAGATCCGCTTCGCGGCGCGGCGCAATCGCATCGGCGAGCGGCCCGCGGAGGCATTGACCGGCCTGTGCCTGGCGCAGGGGTGCATGGCCTCGCCGCCACGCTACGACTGGCTGACGCGCGAGGACGGCGGGGGCGTGCGCATCACTTATCCGGTGCGCAATGAATCGCGCTGCGTCCAGTGCCACGGCGAGCCCCAGGCGCGCCCGGTCAACGGCGTCTTGCTTATCGAGTTCTCCGCCGTCGCCGGCGAGGCCGAAGCCCGGCGTCATGCCGGCGTCCTGGTGGGGGCCGGCATCGCGGCCATGGTTTTTCTCATGGCGATGGTGGCGTGGCTGCTCAACCGCACCGTGCTCCAGCCGCAGCGCCTGTTGTCCCGGACCGCCGAGGCCTACGCTCGCGGCGACTGGTCGGCGCGAGCAGCACTGCCGGGCGACGACGAGCTGGCGCAGCTGGGTGGTCAGCTCGAGCATATGGCCGGGCGTATCGACACCATGATCGGCGAACTACGCGACCAGCGCGCCTTCCTGCAGCGCCTGGTGGACGCGGCGCCGGATCCGATGCTGGTTATCGACGATGACTTTCGCATCGTCCTCACCAACAATGCCTACGCCAGACTCATCGGGCGCAGCGATGCGGCCGGCCGGCACTGTTACGAGGTGAGCCGCGGCAAACCGGAGCCTTGCGCGCCGACGCTGGTGAGCTGCCCGGTTGTGGAGTTGCGCAACCGGACGGCGGCGATGCGCTGCGTCATGCAGTTCGTTCGCGGCAGCGGCGCCACGACCGACGTCGAGATCGACGCCGCGCCGCTCGTCAGCCCGGACGGCAAGCGCTTGGTGGTCGAAGTCATCCGCTCGCTGGAAGACAAGGTGCGTTTCTCCCAGGAGCAGCGCCTGTCCGCGGTCGGCCTGCTCGCCAACGGCGTCGCCCACGAGATCCACAATCCGCTGGCTTCGATCCGTATCGCCCTGCAGGCGAGCCTCCGCGGTCTGCGCAGCGGCAATATGCCGCGCGAGGAGCTGACCGACTATCTTGAACTCGTGGACCGCGAGATCGACCGCTGCGTGGCGATCACCCAGCGGTTGCTGCGCATCAGCCAGCCCCCGCGCGACAGCGTCGACGTCGTGGCGGTGCGTCCGGCCGTGGAGGAGACGCTGGCCTTGCTGGCCCAGGAGGCGCGCGCGCGGCAAATCGAAGTCGAAGTCGCCCTCGATCCGCCCGATGCGCGGGTGCTCGCCGACGACGGCGAGCTGCGCATGGTGGTCCTGAATGTGGTGCAGAATGCCTTTCACGCCATGCCCGATGGCGGCCGGCTTGCCGTGCGCGGATACGCGCAGGAAGCCAACTTCGTTCTCGCCTTCGAGGACAACGGCGTCGGTATCGACGCTGCCGACCTGCCCATGATCTTTCTTCCCTTCTTCAGCCGGCGCGCGGACAGCCGGCGCGGCACCGGTCTCGGGCTGGCCATCTCCCGCGGCATCGTCGAGCGCTTCGGCGGCCGAATCGAGGTGAATAGCGAGCCTGGCGCGGGCAGCGTCTTCCGCGTCATCCTGCCTCGTGACGACGAGCCGCGGCCATGAAACCGTCGATACTGATCGTTGAAGACGACGCGACGCTCTGCGGCCTGTTGTGCAAGGAACTGGCCAAGGTCGGCTACGATCCGGCGGCGGCCCATAGCTGGGGCGAGGCGCGCAAGTCCATCGCCGAGCTGGCGCCCGACCTGGTTCTGCTCGACGTCAATCTTCCCGATTCCAGCGGCTTTGGGCCCCTGGCGGAAATTGCCGAGGCGCGCCCGGTCGTCATGCTTACGGCCTACGGCTCGATTCACCAGGCGGTGGAAGCCATGCGCTTGGGCGCCGCCGATTACCTCACCAAGCCGGTGAACCTCGACGAGCTGGAACTGGTCATCCGTCACGCCCTGGAGCGCTCGCGGCTGCGTGCCGAGCACGAGTTCCGGCGCAGCGAGTCGGGCGCCCGCTACTCCGGCGGCATGGTCGGCGACAGCCCCGGTCTGCGCGAGGTGCGCCGGCTGGTCACCGCGGTGGCGCCGACCGACAAGATCGTGCTCATCCACGGCGAGAGCGGCGTCGGCAAGGAACTCGTCGCCCACGCCATCCACGACGCCAGCCTGCGCCGCGACGGCAACTTTGTCGCCCTCGATTGCACGACGCTGCAGGAGAGCCTGTTCGAGTCGGAGTTGTTCGGCCACGAGAAAGGCGCATTTACCGGCGCGGACCGGCGCAAGCCGGGGCTCATCGAAGTGGCGGCCGGCGGCACGCTGTTTCTCGACGAGATCGGCGAGCTCGGCCCGGCCACGCAGGCGAAGCTGCTGCGGGCGATCGAGACAGGGCGCTTCCGGCGCGTCGGCGCGACGGCCGATCTGCGCAGCGACGCCCGCATCGTCGCAGCGACCAACCGCAACCTGGCGCAGATGGTGGGTGCGGGTGAGTTTCGCGCCGATCTCTACTATCGCCTCATGGCCTTCGCCATCGAGGTGCCGCCGCTGCGCGCGCGCCGCGAGGACGTCGCGCCGCTGGCAAAGAGCTTTCTCGCCCGCGCCGCGGAAGGCGGCACGCCCAAGCGTTTATCATCGGCGTCGCTGGCGCTGCTGCTGGAGCACACTTGGCCCGGCAACGTGCGCGAGTTGCGCAACATGATCGAACGGGCTGCGATCCTGGCGGGTGATGCGGAAGAGATCGGGCCGGCGCACCTCACCGGGCTGGCGGCGGTCGAGCAACCGGTGCAGCAGCCGGGTGAGGGGCTGTTTCTACCCGGCGAACCGACCTTGGACGAGATCGAGCGCGCCTACCTCCAGCGCCTGCTGGACAAACACGAGGGCAACCGCCGGCGCGTCGCACAGGCGCTCGGCGTGTCGGAGCGCACCGCCTATCGCATGCTTGAGCGACACTCGCTGAAGTAGTGTCGCGCAGGCGGCGCGGTTACCTCGACTCGAAAGGGATGGGTCGTCGTTCGCGCGCAACGATGAGCGGCATCGCCGCATACAGAACCAGCACTGCCACATAGACGGCGCCGGAGACAGGGTCGCGGCTGGCGATGTATTGCGCCAGAGGCCGCTCCTGGAGCATTACGGCGAGCAGGAACTCCGCCGCAAGCAGCAACGCCAGGGCGAGCAGGCCGACGCCCGGGCGGACCCGCAGGGTGGCGGCCAGTGCGAACCGCATCGTGACGTAGCGCGCCGGTTCAAGCGCAATGCGCTGCGCCTCGCCGCCGGCGGCATCGAACAGCACATGCCCCTGCAGGCCGTTGGCCGATGCTGCCTGCATCAGGTTCGCGGCCGCGCAGCCGAGGGAAACGAACAGGTGGTGATCGTCCGGATCGACCGCCGGGCAGCGCCGCGTCAGATCGGGCAGGATGGGAATCGCGTGCTCATCGAGGCGGAACCTCCAGCACTGGGCGTTGTGGCTCGACGGCGCCGGGGTGGCGTAGCGTACCAGTTCGCGCAGCGCCGCCGTGCAATTGCACCGCGCCCAGCCCCTTCGCCAGATAGCGCCCGGTGTGACTGTCCGTGTTCTCCGCCACCTGCTCCGGCGTGCCGGCGGCGACGATGCTGCCGCCGCCCTCGCCGCCCTCGGGGCCGAGGTCGATCAGCCAGTCGGCGGTCTTGATGACGTCCAGGTTGTGCTCGATGACGACGATGGTGTTGCCGTGGTCGCGCAGCCGGTGCAGTACCTTGAGCAGCATGTCGATGTCGTGGAAGTGCAGGCCCGTGGTCGGCTCGTCGAGGATGTAGAGCGTGCGGCCGGTGTCGCGCTTGGACAGCTCGAGCGACAGCTTCACCCGCTGCGCCTCGCCGCCGGAGAGCGTCGTTGCCGACTGACCCAGCTCGATGTAACCGAGGCCCACATCCATGAGCGTCTTGAGCTTGCGCGCGACGATGGGCACGGCGGCGAAGAACTCGTGCGCCTGCTCCACCGTCATCTGCAGCACCTCGTGGATGCTGCGGCCTTTGTAGCGGATCTCCAGCGTCTCGCGGTTGTAGCGTTTGCCGTGGCAGACGTCGCAGGGCACGAAGATGTCGGGCAGGAAGTGCATCTCCACCTTGATCAGACCGTCGCCCTGGCAGGCTTCGCAGCGCCCGCCCTTGACGTTGAAAGAGAAGCGGCCCGGACCGTAGCCGCGCGAGCGCGCCTCGGGCACGCCGGCGAAAAGCTCGCGGACCGGCGTCAGCAGACCCGTGTAGGTGGCAGGGTTGGAGCGCGGCGTGCGACCGATGGGCGACTGGTCGACGTTGATCACCTTGTCGAAGAAATCCAGCCCCTCGATCGCATCGTGCGCCGCCGGCTCGGCCGCCGCACCGTAGAGATGCCGGGCCGCCGCGGCGTAGAGTGTGTCGTTGATGAGCGTGGACTTGCCCGAGCCCGACACGCCAGTGATGCAGGTAAACAGCCCGACGGGAACATCCACCGTGACGTGCTTCAGATTATTGCCGCGGGCGCCGACGATCCTCAGTTGTCTCAGCGGATTGCCCGGCTGGCGCTTGGCCGGCACGGCAATGCTGCGCCGGCCGGAGAGATAGGCGCCGGTGAGCGAGTCGGGGTGGGCGACGATGTCCTGCGGCGTGCCTTCGGCGACGACCCTGCCGCCATGCACGCCGGCACCGGGTCCCAGGTCCAGCACGTGGTCGGCGGCGCGGATGGCCTCCTCGTCGTGCTCGACGACGATCACCGTGTTGCCGAGGTCGCGCAAGTGCTCCAGCGTCGCCAGCAGCCGCGCGTTGTCGCGCTGGTGCAGGCCGATGGAAGGCTCGTCGAGCACGTACATGACACCGGTCAGTCCGGAGCCGATCTGCGATGCCAGGCGAATGCGCTGCGCTTCGCCGCCGGAGAGCGTCTCGGCCGAACGGTCCAGCGCAAGATATTCCAGCCCGACGTTGATCAGGAACTGCAGCCGGTTGGCGATCTCCTTGACGATCCTCTCCGCCACCTGCGCCTTGTGGCCGCCGAGCTGCACCGTGGCAAAGAAGTCGCGCGCCGCCGCCAGGGGCAGGCCGCTTACCTCGGGCAGGGTACGCCCGCCGATGGTGACGTGGCGTGCTTCGACGCGCAGGCGTGTGCCTGCGCATTCGGGACAGGGCTTGGCGTTGAGATACTTGGCCAGTTCCTCGCGCACGGCCACGGAGTCCGTTTCCCTGTAGCGGCGCTCCAGGTTGTGGACGATGCCCTCAAAGGTGTGCTCACGCACCACGGTGCGCCCGCTCTCGGACAGGTAGCGGAAAGGCAGCGTGTCTTTGCCCGAGCCGTACAGGACCACCTGACGGACTTCCTCCGGCAGCGCCTCGAAAGGTGTTTCAATGTCGAAGCGGTAATGGGCGGCGAGGCTCGCCAGCATCTGGAAGTAGAACTGGTTGCGCCGGTCCCAGCCGCGAATGCAGCCGGCCGCAAGCGACAGATGCGGATAGGCGACGACCCGCGCCGGATCGAAGAACTGGATCGATCCCAGACCGTCGCACTTGGGGCAGGCGCCGAGCGGGTTGTTGAACGAGAACAGGCGCGGCTCCAGCTCCTGCAGCGCGAAGCTGCACACCGGACATGCGAAGCGGGCGGAGAACAGGTGTTCGCGGCCGGAGTCCAGCTCCACTGCGATGGCGCGCCCCTCGGCGTGCACCAGGGCCGTCTCGAAAGACTCGGCCAGGCGCTGGCGCGCGTCCGGGCGCACCTTCAGCCGATCGACGACGATGTCGATGGAATGGCGGGTGTGTTTGCCCAGCTTGGGCAGATTCTCAATCTCGCACACCTGGCCGTCCACGCGCAGACGAATGAAACCCTGGGCGCGCAGTTCGGCGAACAGGTCCTGCTGCTCGCCCTTGCGGCCGGCGATCACCGGCGCCAGGATCATTAGCCGCGTCTCATCCGGCAGCGACAGCACCGTGTCTACCATCTGCGACACGCTCTGCGCCTCCAGCGGTTGGCCGTGTTCCGGGCAGTGGGGCGTGCCGGCGCGAGCGTAGAGCAGGCGCAGGTAGTCGTGGATCTCGGTCACCGTGCCGACCGTCGAGCGCGGGTTGTGGCTGGTGGCCTTCTGCTCGATGGCGATGGCCGGCGACAGGCCCTCGATCAGATCCACGTCGGGCTTTTCCATCAGCTCCAGGAACTGACGCGCGTAGGCCGAGAGCGATTCGACGTAGCGCCGCTGCCCCTCGGCGTAGAGGGTGTCGAAGGCGAGCGATGACTTGCCGGAACCGGATAGCCCCGTGATCACCGTGAGCCGGTTGCGCGGCAGGTCCAGATTGATGTTCTTCAAATTGTGGGTGCGTGCGCCGCGGATCTTGATGGCGTCCATGCGTGCTGCGTGCGGAGGGGTGTCGGGTCCGGGCGGGTTCGAAAGGGCAATCTGCTAATATACGCAACTTGTCGTTCTGAAGCCAACCCGCATTGCCTTTATGCTGCCCCCCGCCGCCGACCGCATGACCCGGGAGGAGTTGCGCGCCGGCGTTTCGCTCGCGGCGATCTTCGGGTTGCGCATGCTCGGGTTGTTCCTGATCCTGCCGGTGTTCGCGGCCCATGCCAAGACCATCCCGGGCGGCGATGATCTGACGCTGGTCGGCATCGCGCTCGGCGCCTACGGCCTAACCCAGGCCTTCTTCCAGATTCCTTTCGGCATTGCCTCGGATCGCCGCGGGCGCAAACGCGTCATCATCGTCGGTCTGCTGATCTTCGCCATCGGCAGTTTCGTGGCGGCGCTGGCCGACGACATCTATGTCACGATCATTGGCCGCTGCCTGCAGGGCGCCGGCGCCATCTCCGCCGCGGTGACGGCATTGGCGGCGGACCTGACCCGCGAGCATCACCGAACCAAGGTGATGGCAATGATCGGTTCGAGCATCGGCGTGGTGTTCGGCGGCTCGCTGATCGCTGCGCCGCCGCTCTATGCCGCGGTCGGCATGGGCGGCATCTTCGCGCTCACCGGAGCCTTGGCGCTGGCGGCGATTCTCCTGGTTACCCACGTCGTGCCCGATCCGCCGCCGGTGGACGCAGCGCAGCCCACCAGCTTCCGCGAGGTGCTGCGGCACCCTGAACTGCTGCGTCTGAATTTCGGCATCTTCGCCGTGCACATGGTGCAGATGGCGATGTTCGTGGTCTTGCCGACAGCGCTAATCGCCAGCGGCGATCTGCCGCTGCGCGAGCACTGGCTTGTCTATCTGCCGGCACTGCTCGGTTCCTTCCTGCTGATGCTGCCGGCCATCTTCATGGCCGAGCGGCGCGCGCGCATGAAGCCGGTGTTCATCGCCTCGATCGCCCTGATGCTGCTGACCCAGATCGGCTTCGGCTTCGGTCGCGACAGCTTCGCGGCGCTGGTGACGCTGCTGCTGTTCTACTTCGTCGCCTTCAACATCCTCGAAGCGAGCCTGCCGTCGCTGATCTCGCGCATTGCACCTCCCCAGGCCAAGGGCGCGGCGCTGGGCGTCTACAACACGATGCAGGCGTTGGGGCTGTTCGCCGGCGGAGCGGTGGGGGGGGCGCTGGCGCAGCATTTCGGCGCCGGGGCAGTGTTCGGCTTCGGCGCGGCGATGGTGTTGGTGTGGCTGATCATTGCCTGGTCGATGCAGCCGCCGCCGGTGATTGCGCTGCGCGAGTTCCTGATCCAGCCCCACGTGGACATCGACGCCGTGCGCCCGCAACTGGCGGCGCTGCCCGGCGTGCGCGAGGCGGTAGTGGTACGCGAGAAGCGCATGGCATATCTGAAGGTCAATCTGGAACGCTGGGACGAGTCGCGTCTGCGACAATTGCTTGGAGGAGAGACATAAATGGCATCGGTGAACAAGGTGATTCTGGTGGGCAACCTCGGGCGGGACCCGGAAACGCGCTACTCACCCGACGGCAGCGCCATTACCAACGTGTCGGTGGCCACCACTTCCCAATGGAAGGACAAGAACACAGGGGAGAAGAAGGAGGAAACCGAGTGGCACCGGGTGGTCTTCTACGGCCGACTGGCGGAGATCGCGGGGCAGTACCTGAAGAAGGGCCGCTCGGTCTACGTCGAGGGTCGGCTGCGCACGCGCAAGTGGCAGGACAAGGAGGGCCAGGAGCGCTACACGACGGAAATCATCGCCGATGCCATGCAGATGCTCGGCGGGCGCGAAGGCATGGGCGAGCCCACGGGCGCGGTCGGGCGCGAGAGCGCACCGTCGCAAGCGCCGGCTGCCGGCGCGGCGAAGAAACCGCAGGCACCGTCCGGCTTCGGCGACATGGACGACGATATTCCCTTCTAGGCGGCGGCAGCCGAAGGCGAGCGGCACGTGCAGCAATCCCTGACATCATTCCGCCGCGCCCGCCGCGGGCAGCCGGTCGCCGACCGCTGAAGCCATGGCCCGCAAGAAACTTGGCGAACTATCCCTGCGCGATGTGCTGATCGTCGGCATTCCATCGCTTCTGCTGGTCGTTGCCGGCTTCTGGATCGCTTCGAAATTCATCAGACCGGCGCCGCCTGATTACCTGATCATCAGCACGGGCGGCGAGGGCGGTGCCTATCAGCTCTACGCGGCGCGCTATCGGCAGATTCTGACCCGCGACGGCATCGAGTTGCGCGAACGGCCGTCGGCGGGCGCGCTGGAAAACATCAAACGTCTGCGCGATCCGACCGAGGAGGTTGACGTTGCTTTCGTGCAGGGCGGCAGCGAGCGCGGGGCGGAAGATGACACGCTGGTTGCCCTCGGCAGCTTTTACTACGAACCGCTGTGGGTGTTCTATCGCGGCAAGGAAGACATCGACCGGCTGACGCAGTTGAAAGGCCGGCGCGTCGCGATTGGCCCCGAGGGCAGCGGCACGCGCAAGCTGGCGTTGGAGCTGCTCGAGGCCAGTGGCGTTGCCGACGCGCCGACGCAATTGCTCGATTACGGCGGACTCTCCGCCGTGCAGGCCATTCAGGAGGGCAAGGCGGACGTGGTCTTCGTCGCCGGCGCGGCGCAGTCGGCCGCGGTGTGGTCGCTGCTATATGCCGAGAACGTGAAGCTCATGCACCTCACCCAGGCCGAAGCCTATACACGTCGCTACGCGTACCTGTCGAAGGTGGTCCTGCCCCATGGCTCGATCGACTTTGTGCGCAACATTCCGCCGCGCGATGTAACGTTGGTTGCGCCAGTGGCTACCCTGGTGGCGCGGGAAGAAACCCATCCGGCGTTGATCGATCTGCTGCTGCAGGCGGCCACCGAGGTGCACGGCGAACCCGGACTGTTCCAGAAGCCGAAAGAGTTCCCCAAGCCGACCCAGGTGGATTTCCCGCTGTCGAAGGAGGCGGACCGCTTCTACAAGTCCGGCAAACCATTCCTGCAGCGCTATCTGCCATTTTGGGCGGCGACCTTCATCGACCGCATGGTGGTCATGCTCATTCCGATTTTCGCCGTGCTCGTGCCGCTGATCAAAATCGCTCCCCAGCTTTACGGCTGGCGTGTGCGCTCGCGCATCTATCGCTGGTACGGCGAGCTGAAGTTTCTTGAGAATGAACTCGAGCACAGTGCCGCCGCCCACAGCCAGGCGGACTGGCTGGCAAAGCTTGAGCGCATCGAGCGCGGCGTCGAGCACTTGCCGACGCCGCTGGCCTTTTCCGATCAGCTTTACACGCTGCGTTCGCACGTGGACATGGTGCGCACGATCATCGTGCGCAAGACCGCAAGCTCGGGTGAGAAGTCGGTCACGACGTAACCGCCGCCCTCCGTCAAGTTCCACTGCGGTTAGCCGTTATTCCTCCCGCTCCGGCGCATTGCCGGTTTCGGGAGGAAGCAATGAAACGTGTTACAGCCTGTTGCACCACCGCAGTTCTCGCCCTAGGTATGATCAGCCCGTCCGTATCCGCCTACCAGGAGGCCATCGCGGCACCGCAGCGCCTGTGCCTGTACTACGGCTACCCGTCCTACGTGAACGGCAGCAGTGGTGACGTTGCCGCGGCGGCGGTGCAGTTCAACAATTGTGACGTGGTCGTGCTCGGCGACGGCATCCAGCATGCGGAGCATGAAGAAAATCGCCCGGCGGCTCAGATCATTGCCGCCCTCAATAGCGCCGGAAAGCGGGTATTCGGCTATGTGGACCTGGGCGTTACGACGGTGAACCTGGACATCGCGACCATGCAGCGCTACACAGACGAATGGCGTGCGCTGGGCGCAGGCGGCATCTTTCTCGACGACGCCGGTTATGACTACGGCGTGACGCGGGCGCGCCAGAGCGCAATGGTGGACTACGTGCATCAGCTCGGCATGGCCGTGTTCGTCAATGCCTGGAACATCGACGACGTTCTTGCAGATGTCGATGAATTGCAGCGCCCCAGCCCATCGCATCTGCAAGCCGGGGACTGGTACCTGGCCGAAAGCTGGCTGGTGGGGGGAGGCGCCTACATGTCGCTTGGCGAGTGGGCGGCCAAAGCGGACAAGGCGCTGGGCTATGCGCGCGCCAGAGGGGTGCGCATAGCCGGTGTCAGCACCGCGGCGGTAAATAAGGCCGGGGCGGGCGACTACAAACTTAACAAGTTCAAGATGGGCTGGTGGGGTGCGGCGATGTACGGCCTGCATGCCTGGCAATGGACCGACTCAGCCTACAGCTCCGCCAACGATATGCTGCGCTTTTACGACATGAGCGGCAGCGCCTACGGCAGCGAGTTCACCGCTGCCGGCATCACCCATGGCAGCGGTATGCGGGTACATACCCGCACGACAAACGCCGGCAAGATCACGGTGCAGGGCGATGGGGTGAGCAAGGGAACGGGATTCTTCCGCTAGCCATCGGGGCGGGCGGATTGTTCAATCCCAGAACAGCCATTCACCACGAGGGACCCCAAGGACGCCGAGAGATTTCGATTTCCCGAGGCACGGCGGGGCTCCCCTAGTCGGGCATGCGACTCTCTTTTATGGTGACTGGGGTCTCCTGGTGTCCTTTGTGTCCTTGGTGGTGCAAAAGGGGTTTCGCGCATCAACCGCGCCGGATTTTCTCCAGCGTTGCCGTCGTCGAGCGCTCGTGCAGAAACGGAATGGAGTAAACCTTGCCGCCCCAGCCCGTCACCTCGCCATGGCCGACGATCTTTTCCACCTGCCAGTCGCCGCCCTTGACCAGCACGCCGGGTCGGCAGGCAAGGATGCGCTGCAGCGGCGTGTCCTCGTCGAACCAGGTGACGAGATCCACGCATTCCAGGGCGGCGAGCACAGCCATTCGATCGGCGAGCACATTCACCGGTCGATCCTCGCCTTTGCCCAGACGCTTCACGGAGGCATCGCTGTTCGCCGCAACGACCAGGCTTGCGCCCAGCGCCCGCGCCTGGGCGAGATAGGTCACATGGCCGCGATGCAGGATGTCGAATACGCCGTTGGTGAACACCAACGGCCGCGGCAGCGCCGCCGCACGCCGCGGCAGTTCGTCCGGCGCGCAGACCTTGGCCTCGAAGTTGGGCGGAGGAAAACTATGCATCGCGGGCGACATCCTATCGCGAATCGGGCGTTCCTTCAGTGCCTTGCGCCGCGCTGACGTAGTGCGCACAACGTGCGGCAGCGGTCATCGCATCGTGGGCCGCATCCGTTACTGGCTTATCCCCGTATCGACCTCCGCCAGCGCTTGCCGGACGAGGACCGCTCCGCGGGGAGCCGTCTCGTTTTCAGGCCTTACCCGGGCAAAGCCACGTCGGAGCACTGCGAACCCGCAGGGGCGCGACGGCCGAGGTTTCGCGTCATGCGGCTCGAACCGGCTTCGGCGCGGCGATGCATACCTGCGCTGCCGGGAGTCGCTTACCGAGCCGCCAATGCGGTGGGCGTTTCCGTCGCCGATGGATGGAAGCGCCAAACCAAGGGAGCGGCAGCGTGCGCCGTGGCTCACTGCTTGTTGGTGGCAGGCGCGGGATTCTCCGGCGGGCGGGAATCGAGTTGTTTCGCCTGGTCTTCCCCGACGTACTCGAACGCGCGCACGACCTTGCGCACGCCACTCGTCGTGCGGGCGATTTCCACCGCGTCGTCCGCCTCCTTGCGCGTCACGATGCCCATCAGGAAAACCGTGGCGGCTTCCGTGGCAACCTTGACATGGTTGGGGTAGAACTTCCCGGCGTCAACGAAGCGCGCCTTGACTTTCGAGGTGATGTAGGCGTCATTGCTGCGGTCGCCGAACGAACCGGCCGGCCCGACCTGGATCTCGTTGAGGATACTGCGCAAGTTGGGCACCCCGGAAACCAGCCGTTCGATGTCCGCCTTGGCTTCGGCCGAGGGCGCTTGTCCCGACAGGAGCACGACGCGGTTGTAGCTGATCACATCCACGTGCGTATTCTTGCCATAGTTGTGCTCGATGCGATCCACCGCGTTGCGTTCGATCTCGGCATCGGTCACCAACGTGCCGTACGTGCGCCGGTCCACCGTTGCTACGGCGGCGGCGCCGACGCCGGTGGCAACGACGGGGAAGCATCCTTGAAGTGCCGGCAGGCTGGCAGCAATGAGCAGGGCAAGCGCGGTCGAGCGTTTCACAAATTTCATCATTCCACTCCCAAAAACATGCAATCGATGCCGTCGCACAAACAGTGCAGGGTCAGCAGGTGGACCTCCTGGATGCGCGCGGTGCGTTCGGCCGGCACGCAGATATGAACGTCGCCTGGTCCAAGCAGGGCACCCATCTTGCCGCCGTCGCGGCCCGTCAGCGCCACCACGCGCACATCGCGCTCGTGAGCGGCTTCGACGGCGGCGATGACATTGGGCGAGTTGCCGCTGGTGGAAATCGCCAGCAGCACGTCGTGGGGCTGGCCCAAAGCGCGCACCTGCTTGGCGAAAATCTGCTCGTAGGCGTAATCGTTGGCGATGGACGTCAGTGTCGAGGTGTCGGTGGTCAAAGCGATCGCTGCCAGGCCGGGACGCTCCATCTCGAACCGGTTGAGCAGCTCGGCGGCGAAATGCTGGCAATCTGCTGCCGACCCGCCGTTGCCGCAGGCCATGATCTTGCCGTTGGCGAGCAGGCATTTGACCATCAGTTCCGCCGCCTCGGCGATGGGGCCGGCGAGAGAGGTGACCGCTTGAAGCTTGGTCTGGGCGCTATCGTTGAATTGCCGCGTAATGCGAGCGACTAGGTCCATTGGGCCACGGGACGCGCAGCGGCGCGTTGGCGATTGCTCGATGGCGGCAGATTCTAGCACGCTCCTCCGTGAGCCCTGAAACTGTCGCTACAGTACGACATAGACATCGACGAGCACGCGCCGCCAAGGATTGCGGTCCTCTGCGAGCCGGGCGATGCGTGCCGCGACCTGTGTGCCGCGATCCATCTCGGCGGCCACGGCGCGGTTCTCCGCCCGCGGCAGATAGCCGATCTGGTGGCCTTGCCATTCGACGCGCACGGCATTCGCGTCATGGCGGTTGTCCGGTTCACGCACGAGCGTCAGCGCATCGCCCGGCTGCATCTGGGACCACAGGCGTTTCCCGGCGTGGTACTGAAAGCCGGCCAGAGGCGAGCTCTGTACGAGGATCTTGATTTGCTGGGCCCATCCCGGAGTCCCGATGGCGACGGATATGGTGCACTGGAGGAAGACCAGGCGGAACAGCGCGGCCACCGTCCGTCGCCCGAACTGTCGGCCTGGTACAGCTGGTCCGGCGTGGTCGAAGTCACTGCGCATCGAAGGCGTTGCGCAGCCATTGGATGCCGGCGGCGTCCAGGGTGTCCAGCAGCACCGCGTCGAAGCGACAGGGGCGCTCCGGCCGGCCGGCGAGATAGTGCCGCGCGGCGAGCACGATGCGCCGCTGCTTGTGGCCCGTGATGCTCGCGGCAGCGCCGCCGAACTCCGCGCGGCTGCGCAGGCGCACTTCGACGAACACCAGCGTGCTGCCATCCTCACAGACCAGATCGATCTCGCCACCGCGGCAGCGAAAATTGCGTGCGACCACACGCAACCCCTGCCTGCGCAGGAATTCCTCCGCCAGCGCCTCAGCCGCCGCACCGCGGCTCATGGCGTCGCCTTGGCGCGATTGCCGGGCAGCGGGCCAGCCGGCACAATGGGCGCATGATGGATGGGCATGAACAAGAACGGCCGAGGCACGAGGCAAGGTTGTCGGCGGCATTATATTTGGTGCCCACGCCGCTCGGAAATCTGGGTGACATCACCCTGCGCGCGCTCGATGTGCTGCGTCGGGCCGATCATGTTGCCGCCGAGGACACGCGCCAGGCGCGCCGATTGCTCGCTCATTTCGGCATCCAGGCGCGCCTGCTCTCGCTGCACGAACACAATGAGGCGGCGGCGGCGCACAGGATAGTCGAGCTTCTGTCGGCGGGGCAAAGCGTTGCCCTGGTGTCCGATGCCGGCACGCCGTGCATTTCGGACCCGGGTGCGCGGTTGGTTGCGGCGCTGCGCGCAGCCGGCCATGCCATCGTCCCGCTGCCCGGGCCGAACGCCGCCGTAACCGCCGTTTCCGCCGCCGGTCTCGACGATGCGCACTTCCTCTTCTACGGATTCCTGCCCGTGCGGCAGGCGGCACGGCGCAAAGTGCTGGAGGAGTTGCGGCCCTTGCCCTTCGCGTTGGTGTTCTACGAGGCGCCGCACCGTATCGTCGAGTCGGTCGCCGACCTGGCCGATCTGCTCGAACCCGAGCGCAGCCTCGTAATCGGGCGCGAGTTGACGAAGCTGTTCGAGACGCTCGCTTGCATGCCGCTGCCCGATGCGCCGCAGTGGCTGGCCGAGGATCACCATCGCCGGCGTGGCGAGTTCGTGCTCGTTGTGTCCGCGCCGCCCGCGGCCACGGGACTTACGCCCGATGCCGAGCGCGTGCTGCGCATTCTGCTCGCGGAACTGCCGCTGAAGCAGGCCGTGCGTTTGGCCGCGGAAATCAGCGGCGGGGCGCGCAACCTGCTCTACGACCTGGCGCTGACGCTGCGTGTGAAGTGACCCGGGCATTCTCGGACCCTGCCGATCGCCAATCCACAATCCGTTGTGCTGGGATACACTCCGGGACGACAAACATCGCAGGCTTCGATTTGCCACCATGCAAACCCTGACCTTGACCCGCCCCGACGACTGGCATCTGCACCTGCGTGATGGTGCCGCCCTGGCCGCCGTGTTGCCTGACACGGCGCGGCGTTTCGGCCGCGCCATCGTCATGCCCAATCTGAAACCGCCGGTGACCACCGTGGCCCAGGCGGCTGCCTATCGCGCGCGCATACTCGATGCTCTGCCTTCAGGGCTCAAGTTTTCACCGCTCATGACGTTATACCTCACCGATAACACGCCTCCTGCGGAAATCGAGGCGGCGCAACAGAGCGGGATCGTCTTCGCCGTGAAGTATTACCCGGCCGGGGCGACCACCCACTCCGACGCCGGCGTCACCGCAGTGGAGAAGTGCCAGGCAACGCTGGCGCGCATGGAGGCGACAGGGCTGCCCCTGCTGATACACGGAGAGGTTACCGATGCTGATGTCGATGTCTTTGATCGCGAGCGCGTTTTTATTGATCGTGTCCTGGCGCCCCTTGCGGCGCGTTTTCCCGGACTACGTATCGTCTTCGAGCACATCACGACGGGCGAAGCGGCGCGGTTCGTGACCGAATCCAGCCGCAACATCGCGGCGACCATCACCGCGCATCACCTGCTCATGAATCGCAACGCCATCTTTGCCGGCGGCGTGAGGCCCCACAACTACTGCCTGCCCGTGCTCAAGCGCGAGACCCATCGTCAGACGCTGATCGCTGCAGCCACCTCGGGCAACCCAAAGTTTTTTCTCGGAACGGACTCGGCGCCGCATGCGCGTAGCGCTAAGGAAGCCGCTTGCGGCTGTGCCGGCTGTTACACGGCGCATGCCGCCATCGAACTATATGCCGAGGCTTTCGAGGCCGCTGGCGCACTGGACAAGCTGGAAGCCTTCGCCAGTCATTTCGGCCCGGACTTCTACGGCCTGCCACGCAATGAGGACACGATCACGCTGGTGAAAGAGAGCTGGCACGTTCCCGTACGCCAGGTGTTCGGCGACGGCGAAGAACTCGTGCCCCTGCGCGCCGGCGAGAGCATCGCATGGAGACTGACCGATAGCGAGGGTGCCTGATTGGCGCAATCGTCGCGGAACGATTCCATACCCCTGGATGCCATGACATCGTCCCGATACGTCCAGATCGTCGTCCTCGGGCTGACGGGCATACTGCTCGCCGGCTGCGATAACGATGCTGCCTCGTATCAGATCGACGGCCGCGAACATGCCGTGACGCTGCTGCGCCAGCAACCCTACTTCTGGAGCAAGAAGACAGAGCTTGCCGTCGTCATCGCACGCCTGCCCGACTGCCAGCGCCGGCACCCGCTCAAGCCGGCGGTGGACGGCGATCCGCGCGCCGAACTATTCGAGCATGCGCCAGGGCAATTGCTGCTCCGGCGCGGTACCGAGTGGTACGCGCTGGAGACGCAGAACTGCGTGCTTCAGGCGGTCGCGGCGCCCCAGGGCAGCGCCAGCGCGCGCCCGCTCGGCGCCTTCGACAAGACCGCCGGCAAGCTGCGATTTATTGCTGCATCCACCGTACCCAAGCCGCGCTAGGGCAGATTTTGGCACGCGATTGCAGCGGGTATTGGCGGTGTTGTTCGGCGCTCGTTTTTTGCGTTTCCGCTTCAAGGGGTTCTCATCCATGTTCATGCGAATTGCGATTTCAGTGTTTCTTGCTAGTCACGCCTCAATAGCGCCTGCTACTCCGACAGATAGTCCCGTTCAGCGCGGCGAGCAGATCGGCCGTTATGTGGGGAATATAAGAGCGGCGCAACAGGTCACCTATCGGCTCCTTGACTACTGCGGCGAGGTGAATCCGGCCAAACGTGGAGACGTAGTCCGAGCAAGAGAGGAGTGGGACAAACGCAACCTTGCTCTCGTAACGAGCTGGCGGGAGGTAGTCAAGAACTGGTTGATCGCGGACGATGTAGCCGCGGGCGATGTCGCATCTACGATTGATGAATTGGATGTCGCTGCTTCCCAGACGCTGGAAGCGCTGAAACCTGCACAAGATGAGTTAATAAAGCGCATTGCTGCAAAACCGCCAGAGGAGCGGACAAAGACGTGTGCCATCCTTGTGGGCCTTGTGATCGGTGGTGGCAGAGATATTCGTGTGACTTCTCCAGCCTCCATGAAGATCTACGAAAAGTTCGCCCCGACGTCCTCTAACAGTGCGGTGGGGGGCGTTGCTCACTAAAGCTGCGCAGCGCCTCATATCGTAAGCGCTCAGGCTGCGGGATAATCCGAGTGCAGGCTCCCTTGCGTGTCACGGTGGCTACGGTCACTCCGTCGGTCTCCGACCTGGCGCTGCGGGAGGGCGCCTCGCCAGCAATCCGGCTGCCCCTAGCTTGCAGCGATATGCCATGGTCGTTGCTGCCGCGTGCCCTGTATCGTATCCACCGCACCCAGCCACTCAGCCCTGTGGCATGTCTTCCCGCCGCGTGCGCAGTGCTGCGCGGCGGCCGCGCGTGATATTCACCCCGCCCAACACAAGCAGCCCAGCGACGAAATAGCTGCCCGTGATCAGGATCGCAAGGCGGTGATCGCCATGCGACAGCCAGGTGGCGATTCCGTAGGTCAGAGGGCCGAAGATCGCCGCCAGATTTACCGCCAGTCCCCACAGGCCGAAGAATTCGGCCCGCCGCGACGGTGGCGCCAGAATGCCGACCACGGCCCGCCCGGCGGCCTGGGACGATCCCATGCACAGCCCGGCGATGTTCGCCGCCAGCCAGAACATCGCCGGCTCCTCGGCGCGCCAGGCGAGCACGACCATAGCGATCCAGCCACAAAGGGTGAGGGCCACCGCGCGCACATGACCGATGCGGTCCTGCAGATAGCCGAACGCCAGCGCGCCGATCGAGGCAGTGACATTGACGACCAGGATCAGCGCCAGGGTTTGCTGGGTGGTGAAGCGCATTGCGTCCTGGGCATAGATCGCCGCCAGCGCAATGACTGCCTGAATGCCAGCGTGATAGAGCGTGCCGCAGAGCAGGAAGCGGCTCAGGTCGCGGAACCGGCGCGCCTCCGTGACGGTTGTCCTCAGGCGCCGCCAGGCCGGCGCAAGAACGCCTTCGGCGCCGACCCGTTGCGGCACCGCCCGCTCGCGCAGAAACACGAATGTTGGGACGCTCGCCACGGCGAACAGCGCCGCCGTGATGAGCATGGTGACGGGCACGAACTGCTCGGCGCTCTGGCCGTGCGCCTGGGCGGCGGAAACATATATGAGGCATAGGCCGAGGGCGAGCAGCCCGCCGACGTACCCTAGCGCCCAGCCCCAACCCGAGACGCGCCCCATCGTGCGGCTGCGAGCCAGTTCCGGCAGAAAGGCGGCAATGAGATTCTGACCCGTGCCGTAACAGAGGTTCGACACAACGACGCCGAGCGCGGCGATCCAGAGGGTGCCGGGGCCTGCGAAGTAGAGCAATGCAGTAGCCGCCACGCAGCCGAAGGTGCACGCGGCAAGCAGGCGCTTCTTGGCGGCGCGGGCGTCGGCGTAAGCGCCGAGCAGCGGTGCCGAGATCGTGATCAGCGCATAGGACGCCGACAGGCATGCGGTCCAGGCGAGCGTGGCCCAGGGGGCGCCGGCCGCGACGACGCCGACGAAGTAAGCGTTGAACACCGCCGTGATGACGACCGTGGTGTAGCCGGAATTGGCGAAGTCGTACATCGCCCACGCCCAGACTTCCCGGGGGCGCACGTCTTCAGCGAGCGTCGGCGTGCCGGACGGCTGCGACATGGGTGGATTCGTTACAATGGCTGCGGGATTATCCCACGCGTCGCAGCCGCGCATCGCGGCGCGACGGATCCAACCGTGACCGAAACCGAGCGTACCCTCATTGCGCAACAGCCGCTGTTTGCACCGCTGGCGGCCGCGCTCGCCGCATTTCACGCGCTCCCGGCGTCGTGTTCGGATCTCAACGCTTATGTCGATCGCATGGCGCAGGGGCCAGTGAGCGGTGGCGGGATGCCGATCCGGTTCGTCGCGCCCGCCAGCGGCCATCTCTGTTACGAGCAGCGCGTGTTCAGCCGCGGTGAGGTCGAGACGCGGGCGGACAACTGGCACGATTTCTTCAATGCCCTGGTGTGGCTGACCTTTCCGCGCATCAAGGCGGCGCTCAATCGCCGGCATCATGAAGCGCTCACGGGCCAGCGTGCCGGCGAACCTGCGCGGCGCGGGCCGGTGCGCGATGCCGCGACGCAGTTCGACGAATGTGGCGTGGTGGTGATTTCCGCCGATGCTGGTCTGCTCGATCTACTCCAGGCCCATCGCTGGCGCGAACTGTTCTGGGACCGGCGTGGCGACGTAGTGCGGCACCTGGGCGTGTTTGTCGTCGGCCACGCCCTTTACGACCAATTGCGGACGCCGTTCGTGGGGTTGTGCGGCAAAGCGCTGCTTGTCGAACTACCGCAGAATTCATGGGCGTCGTCATCCTTTCAGGTGGAGGCGGTAGACGAAGCCGTGGCATGCTTGCTCGCCGACGCGGCGGCATATGCGCGGCCGCGACAGTTCCAGCCGTTGCCTCTGCTTGGCATCCCCGGCGCCGTTCTCGACAACGCACGCGCCGAGTACTACGCCGATGGGCGCCAGTTCCGACCAGCGCGCACGGGAGGGGAGCGGGCTTTGCGCGTCCGGGTCGAATTGACACGCACGGCAATGGTAGGATGAGCATGGAAGTCCGCCAGGCAGTCGCTGCATGCGCTCGACGTGTGCGGAGGAAAGTCCGGGCCCCTCAGAGCAGGATGCCGGCTAACGGCCGGGCGCTATAAGTCTTCGGACAAAGGCGACGGAAAGTGCAACAGAAAGCAAACCGCCGATGGCCTCGGCCACGAGGCTCAGGCAAGGGCGAACCGGCGAGGTAAGAGCTCACCGCGGACGTGGCGACACGGACGGCACGGCAAACCCCATCCGGGGCAAGGCCAAATAGGGAAGCGACAGCGTGGCTCGCGCTGCTTCCGGGTAGGCTGCTCGAGCGTGTCGGCAACGGCACGCCCAGATGAATGACTGCCCTCGACAGAACCCGGCTTATCGGCGGACTTCCATTCCTGTCATTGCCGCCGCCTCCATCGAAAGGTGTAGGCGACGTGCCCACACTTAACGCAATGTCTGCGGTAATCTATATATCTCATTATTTTTATTAGCTATTCCATTTTGCATTTTTTGCCCCCGGTCGCCGATAAGTCGTTGTCGCGACTGTAAAAATCGCCCGCGAACGGCTTGACCCGGCTGGCCACTTCCACTAGAGTGGGGAAAAGTGGAGAAATGTGGGAGATTCGGCAGGTTCGGGTGTCCCGCACCGATGAGGGGGTGGCATGTTTCAAGGCGCAGCGGCGCTCAATCTCGATGCCAAGGGACGGCTGGCCATTCCTGCCCGGCACCGGGATCCGCTGGCCGTGCTCGCCGCCGGCAAGCTGGTGCTGACCGCGCATCCCGATCGCTGCTTACTCATCTATCCCAGCCCTGCCTGGGAACCCATCCGCGACAAGATCCTCGCCGCACCCAGTCTGGATCCGCGCACGGCGGTCCTGAAGCGGCTGTTCATTGGCTATGCCCGCGAAGAGGAGATGGACGCCGCCGGCCGCGTGCTGGTCGCGCCGGAACTGCGCAGCGTCGCCGAATTGGACAAGCTTGCCTGGCTGGTGGGGCAGGGCAGCCATTTCGAGCTGTGGTCCGACACCGGATGGCAGAAACAGCAAGAGACCATGTTTTCGCTGGGCAATCAGGCGCTGCCGCCAGGACTGGAGGATCTCGCCTTGTGATGCCCGCGGCGGCGCCGGGTGCGCAGGCTCATACAGCGGTACTGCTGGGCGAGGCGGTGGATGCTCTGATGGTGAAACCGGACGGAGTGTATCTCGATGCCACGTTCGGACGCGGTGGCCACAGCCGGCTGATTCTGGACCGGCTGGGCAGGCAAGGCCGGCTGATCGCGATCGATCGCGATCCGCAGGCGGTGGCTGCCGGTGCCGAGTTAGTTGACGAGCGGTTCACGCTGGTGCATGCGCGCTTCAGCGAAGCGGCGCAGGTGCTGGAGCAGCAGGGTGTGGCGCAGCTCGACGGCGCGCTGTTCGACTTGGGTGTGTCGTCACCGCAATTGGATGACGTGGCCAGGGGTTTCAGCTTTCGCGCTGATGCGCCGCTGGACATGCGTATGGACACCAGCCGCGGCGAAACGGTGGCGCAGTGGCTGGCGCGGGCAACGCAGCAGCAGATTGCAGAGGTGCTTAAAGACTATGGCGAAGAACGGTTTGCTCATGCGATTGCAAAGGCGATTGTTGCTGCTCGCGGTCGGCCGGATCGGCAGCCTGTCGCGACCACTGGACAACTTGCCGCACTCGTGGCGCAAACCGTCCGCACGCGCGAGCCGGGCCAGCATCCGGCGACGCGCAGCTTTCAGGCTCTACGGATTTACGTCAATCAGGAACTTGAAGAGCTCGAAACTGCGCTCCCACGATGCTTCGGCCTGCTCAGGCACGGCGGAAGGCTTGTGGTGATCAGCTTCCACTCCCTGGAGGATCGCATCGTCAAGCGCTTCATGCGCGCCTGCTCCCGCCCGGAAGGACCGCCACCGCGGTTACCCGTGCGCGCTGCGCAGCTGCCGCAGCCGACGCTGCGGCTCGTCGGCAAGCCCGTGCGGCCTGCGGCGGTGGAGATTGCCACAAATCCTCGCGCGCGCAGCGCCATCATGCGCGTGGCGGAAAGGATCTGACCATGCACGAGCACACAACCTCAAGCTCCGTGGCGGTGAGAAGACTGCTCAGCCTGCTCGCGCAGCGCTTGGCGATGCGCCGCAGAATTCGGCGCCTCATGCTCGGAAAGGTTCTGCGCAGGCAATGGCACGGCTTAATCTGATGCTGCTCATCGCGGCGGTGCTCTGCGCCATTGGCGTCGTGGCGGCGACGCACAAGTCGCGCCGGTTGTTCAGCGAACTGGAGCGCGAGCAGGAGCGTGCGCGCCAGCTCGAAGTCGAGTGGGGCCAGCTGCAGCTGGAGCAAAGCACCTGGGCCGGACACGCGCGTATCGAGCAGATCGCCCGGGACAAGCTGCAGATGCGCATGCCCGCCAGCGTGCTCGCCGTCGATGTGCCGGAGAAGAAGTGAAGTTCGCCCATAGTCCGCTGCTGTCGCAACTGTTGCCGGCGTGGCGCGCGCGTTTCGTGCTGCTGCTTCTGCTCGGCGGGTTCGCCGCTCTGACGGTGCGATCGTTGTACCTGCAAGAGGTCAACAGCGATTTTCTACAGCAGAAGGGAGAGTCACGCTATTCGCGCGTCATCGAGCTGTCGGCCACGCGCGGGCGCATCACCGATCGCCACGGCGACATGCTGGCCGTGAGCACACCCGTCAAGTCGGTCTGGGCCATTCCCGAGGACGCGACGCTGCAGCCGGCGCAGGTGCGCCGGCTTGCCGGCCTGCTGGAAATCGACGTCCGCGAACTGCACCGCAAACTCGCCTCGGAGCGGGACTTCGTGTTCCTCAAACGCCAGATTCCCCCGGACGTTGCCGACAAGGTAGCCGCGTTGCGTCTGCCGGGCATCCACCAGCAGCGGGAGTATCGGCGCTATTACCCGGCAGGGGAGTTGACGGCCCACGTGCTCGGCTTTACCGGGGTCGACGACACCGGCCAGGAGGGCGTCGAACTCGCGTTCAACGACCAGCTCGCCGGCCGGCCCGGCAGCCGGCGGGTCATCAAGGACCGTCGCGGCGAGATCATCGAGGACGTGGAGAGCATCCGCGAGCCCCAGGATGGGCGCGACATCACCCTGGCGCTGGATAGCAAAGTCCAGTATCTCGCCTACGCCAATCTGAAACAGGCGATCACGACCCACAAGGCGAAGGCCGGTGGCATCGTCGTCATCGACGTGAAAACCGGTGAGGTGCTGGCGCTTACCAATCTGCCGGCCTATAACCCGAACAACCGCGGCAAGCTCGCCGGCAGCCAGTTGCGCAATCGCGTGCTCACCGACGCCTTCGAGCCCGGTTCGACCATGAAACCGTTTACCGCCGCGCTGGCGTTGGACAAGGGAAAGGTGCGCTTCGACACGCCGATCCAAACGGCGCCGGGGCGTATCACCATCGGCAACGCGACGATTAGCGACGCACATCCGCACGGCGTGCTGACTGTGGCCCAGGTGATCCAGAAATCGTCCAACGTCGGCGCCACCAAGCTCGCCCTGTCCATGTCACCGGAGGAGATGTGGCAGATGTTCGATGTCGTCGGTTTCGGCACGGCGCCGGGGCTGGGCTTCCCGGGCGAGGCCGGCGGGCGTCTGCGGCCCCACAAAACCTGGAAGCCGATCGAACAGGCGACCATGTCCTATGGCCATGGCATTTCCGTCAGTTTGATGCAGTTGGCGCGCGCCTACCTGGCATTCGCCCGCGACGGTGATGTCATTCCGCTGTCGCTCACGCGCACGAGCGAGCCGGCGCCCGGTAGCCGGCAGGTGTTCTCGGTCCAGACGGCACGCGAGTTGCGCATCATGCTTGAGATGGCAGTGCAGCCCGGCGGCACGGCACCCAAGGCGCAAGTGCCCGGCTACCGCGTCGCCGGCAAGACGGGAACGGCACACAAGCTCGACGGCGGCATCTACACCGACCGTTACGTGTCGTCCTTCGTCGGCTTCGCGCCGGTGTCGGATCCGCGCCTGGTGGTCGCCGTCATGATCGACGAGCCGGGTGCCGGCAAATACTACGGCGGCGAGGTCGCGGCCCCGGTGTTTTCGCAGGTCATGGCTGGCGCTTTGCGCACGCTCGGCGTCGCGCCCGATGCTCCGCTAAAGCCGCTGCAGATGGCCGAAGCACGGGAGCGCATGTGAACGGGCAGATGGCCGGCCAAGTCATCGAGACGCTGCGCCGGCAACAAGTCCCGGTGCGGCGTTTGTGCGCAGACTCGCGCGCGGTCAAGTCCGGCGATGTGTTCGTCGCCTATCCCGGCGCCCATGCCGATGGGCGCCGCTTCATCGGTGACGCCGTGCTGCGGGGTGCAGCTGCGGTCCTGTGGGAGCGCCTGGACTTCGTGTGGGACGATTCGTTGCGCGTGCCGAACGTCGCGGTAGACGAGTTGCAGGCGCTGGCCGGCCACGTGGCACACCTGGTCTATGGTCGGCCGTCGGAGAAGCTGCAACTCATCGGCGTAACCGGCACCAATGGCAAGACCTCGGTGACGCAGTGGCTTGCCCAAGCGTTCGACCGCCTCGGGCAGCGCTGCGCCGTGATCGGTACCCTCGGCTGCGGCTTTGTCGGTGCCCTGCAGGACAGCCTCAACACCACGCCCGATGCCATCACGCTGCACGGCATGCTGGCCGAGTTTCTTGCCCATGGCGCGGTGGCGACGGCGATGGAAGTCTCCTCGATCGGCCTGGACCAGGGACGGGTCAATGGCGCGCGTTTCGACATCGCCGTGTTTACCAATCTGACGCGCGATCACCTCGAGTATCACAAGACGATGCAGGCTTACGGTGCGGCCAAGGCGAAGCTGTTTGCGGTGCCGGGATTGCGCAGCGTCGTGCTCAATGTCGATGACGCCTTCGGCCGCGAGCAGGCGGCGCGGCTTGCCGGCGCCGGCGTCCAGCGTCTGGGTTACAGTCTCGATGGCACGATGATCCCGCGCGGGACGGTCGACATACTGTTCCGTGCAGAGCAAATCGCCGTGATCGGCAACGGGCTGCGCTTCGACGTCGTCGCGCCGGCCGGCCGTGTGCGCGTCGAAGTGCCGCTGATCGGCCGGTTCAATGTTTCCAATCTGCTGGCGGTGCTGGCGACACTGATTGCCGCCGGAATGCCGATCGATCGGGCCGCCGCCGTGCTGCCGCACCTGGCGCCACCGCCCGGACGCATGCAGATGCTCGGTGGCGATCGGGCGCCGCTGGTGGTCGTGGACTACGCGCACACGCCCGATGCGCTGGACCAGGCGTTGCAAGCCTTGCGCGAGAGCGCGCAGGCACGGGGCGGGCGTCTGATTTGCGTGTTTGGCTGCGGTGGCGATCGCGACCCGGGCAAGCGACCACTCATGGGTGCTGTCGCTGCTCGTGCTGCCGACCGCGTCGTGCTGACCAGCGACAATCCGCGCGGCGAATTGCCCGGTGCCATCATCGCCGACATTGCCGCCGGAAGCGGCACTGCGACCACGATCGTGGAAGATCGCGCCGAAGCCATCCGCAGCACGGTCGCGGCCGCGCAGGTCGAAGACGTGGTGCTCGTCGCCGGCAAGGGCCACGAAACCTACCAGGAGATCGCCGGCGTACGCCAGCCCTTCTCCGACGTCGACCATGCCGCGCGGGCGCTGGCCGTGCGCGGCGGGAGCCGGCCATGATGGAGCTGCTGGAAGCCGCCCGCGCCACCGGCGGCACTGCCCGCAACGGCAATCCGTGGTTCGGCGCAGTGTCCACGGACACGCGCAGCATCGCTGCCGACGAGCTGTTCATTGCCCTGCGCGGACCGAACTTCGACGGTCACGACTTCATCCAGGCGGCGGTGGAAGGCGGCGCCGTCGCCGCAATGGTGGACGAAACCTGGGCCGCAACCCACGCTTCAGCCGTGCCGCAGGTGGTGGTTCGCGATACGCGCCTTGCCTTGGGAGCGCTGGCTGCCTACTGGCGCGGCCGCTTCGCACTACCCTTGATCGGCATCACCGGCAGCAACGGCAAGACCACGGTCAAGGAAATGACGGCGGCCATTCTGCGCGCCCAGACGCGGGCCGACGGCTACGATCCTGAGCTTGCCGTGCTGGCTACGCTGGGCAACCTCAACAATGACATCGGTGTGCCGCTGATGCTGCTCAAGCTGCACGTCACCAGCCGCGCTGCGGTGATCGAGATGGGCATGAACCATCCCGGCGAGATTGCCTACCTGACGCAGCTCGCGCGGCCGACGGTGGCGCTGGTCAACAACGCCCAGCGCGCCCACCTCGAGGGCATGGGCAGCGTCGCGGAAGTGGCGCGTGAAAAGGGCTGCATCTACGCTGGTCTCGACGATGACGGCATTGCCGTGATCAATGCCGACGATGCCTTCTGCGACTACTGGCGTCAGCTCAACCGCGGCCGGCAGGTGCTCACTTTCGGATTGGCAGCCGATGCCGACGTGGCCGCCGAGGTGACGCGCATCGGCGCCGGCAGCGCACTGCGCATGCGCACCCCCCAGGGTCGGATGGATGTCGTGCTGCAGGTGCCTGGCATTCACAACGTGTGCAATGCCCTGGCCGCGACGGCGGCGGCGACTGCGGCCGGCGCATCGCTGGAGGCAGTGGCCGCGGGGTTGTCGGTCTATGCCGGTGTCAAAGGGCGCCTGCAACTGCGCCGGATCGCGCGCGGCGCGACGCTGATTGACGACAGCTACAACGCCAATCCCGATTCGATGCGCGCCGCCATCGATGTTCTGACGGCGACACCGGGACGCAAGATCCTGGTTCTGGGCGACATGGGTGAGCTGGGTGAACGGGCCGGCCAGCTCCACGACGAAATCGGCGGCTATGCCAAGAGCCAAGGAGTGGACCAGATGTTCGCCCTCGGGGAGCTGGCCGAACTCGCTGTGCGCAATTTCGGCAGCGGCGCGCGGCACTTCGCCAGCGCAGACGCCTTGGTTGCGGCGCTGTGTCCGGAACTGGACGACGGCACGACCGTGCTCGTGAAGGGCTCGCGCTTCATGCGCATGGAGCGCGTCGTGGAAGCGCTCGCCGCACGCTGATATGGACGACGGAGGAATGCGCCGAGAACAAACGCGCCATGCCGGGAAATGCCCCCATGGAGCCGCTTTTCGGTCATGGCGATGCCACAGGGGCGGGGAAGAATGAAACTCCCCGCTCCTCGACGCTGAACGTATAGATCATGCTGCTTGAACTTGCTCAATTGCTGGCGCAGGACTTCAGGGTGTTCAACGTCTTCAACTACATCACCCTGCGCACCGTGCTCGCCGCCATGACGGCGCTGACGCTGTCTTTCGTCTTCGGTCCGATGGTGATCCGCAAACTCACGTCGTACAAGATCGGACAGGCAGTGCGCGACGATGGGCCGAAGTCGCATCTGACCAAGGCTGGAACGCCGACCATGGGCGGTGCCCTGATTCTGATCGCAATCGCCATCACGACGCTGCTCTGGGGCGATCTGTCCAACCGCTACATCTGGGTGGTGCTGATCGTGACGCTCGGCTTCGGTGCCATCGGCTGGGTGGATGACTACCGCAAGGTGGTACGGCGCGACCCGAAAGGGCTTTCGGCGAAGGCCAAGTTCTTCTGGCAATCGGTATTCGGTGTGGCGGCGGCAACCTATCTGGGCGTGAGCGCGACGCTGCCGGCGCAGATCGAACTCATCGTGCCCTTCTTCAAGACATTTGCCTATCCGCTGGGCGTGATCGGTTTCATCGCGCTGACGTATTTCGTCATCGTCGGCAGCAGCAACGCAGTAAATCTGACCGATGGCCTCGACGGTCTGGCGATCATGCCGGCGGCCCTGGTCGGCGCTGCGCTGGCGATCTTCGCCTACGTGGCGGGGCATGCGGTCTTCTCGAAGTACTTGGGCGTGCCCCATATCCCCGGCGCTGGCGAGCTGGCGGTGTTCTGCGGTGCGCTGGCAGGCGCGGCGCTTGGGTTTCTCTGGTTCAACGCCTATCCGGCCGAGGTCTTCATGGGCGACGTCGGCGCGCTCGCCTTGGGTGCGGCGCTCGGGACGGTGGCGGTGATCGTGCGCCAGGAAATCGTGCTGTTCATCATGGGTGGGTTGTTCGTCGCGGAAACGCTGTCCGTGATGCTGCAGGTGATGTACTTCAAGTGGACGGGCGGCAAGCGCATTTTCCGCATGGCGCCGCTGCACCATCACTACGAGCTGGGCGGCTGGAAGGAGACGCAGGTCGTCGTGCGGTTCTGGATCATCACCATCCTTCTGGTGCTGTTTGGGTTGTCGACGTTGAAACTGAGATAGGAATGAACCACAGAGGCACAGAGGCACAGAGAGCGGACACAGAGAAATCCTCTGTGTCTCTGTGTCTCTGTGGTTAGGTTCTCATGCAACTGTCAGGCAAGCACATACTGATTCTCGGCATGGGCGAAAGCGGCCTGGCGATGGCGCGCTGGCTGGCGCGCCGGGGGGCGCGGCTGCGCGTGGCCGACAGCCGCGAAGCGCCCCCCGCCGCGGCGGAGCTGCGCCAGAGTGTGCCGCAGGCGCAAGTCGTCACTGGAGCGTTCAACAACGATCTGCTCGAGGGCATCGAGCTTCTCGCCCTGAGTCCCGGCCTGTCGGGCGACGAGGCGGTGGTGGTCGAGGCACGACGGCACGGCATTCCGGTAACTGGAGAGATCGAGTTGTTCGCCTGCGCCCTGCGCGATCTCGGCGCCCGCGACCATGCCAGGATCATCGCCATCACCGGCACCAACGGCAAGACCACGGTCACCTCGATGGTGGGCGCCATGGGCCGAGCTGCCGGCCTGCTCACCGCTGTGGCGGGAAACATCAGCCCCGCGGCGCTGTCGGCGCTGATGACCTGCCAGGACGCGAGCAGGCTGCCACAGCTGTGGGTGCTCGAGCTGTCCAGCTTCCAACTGGAGACTATGGAATCCCTCGACGCCGACGCGGCGACGGTGCTTAACCTGAGCGACGATCACCTGGACCGTTATCGCGGACTCGATGACTACGCCCGGGCGAAGGCGCGCATTTTCGATGGCAAGGGGGCCCAGGTGCTCAACCGCCAAGACGCGCGCGTCGTCTCTATGCGCCTGCCGAGGCGGTCGGTGTGGACCTTCGGCCTTGATGCGCCGACAGCCGCGGAGGACTTCGGCCTGCTCGAACATCGCGGCGAAGTGTGGCTCGCCCAGGGCGGGACGCCGCTCATGCGGGTGGCCGAGCTGCCCCTGGCGGGACTGCACAACGCCGCCAATGCGCTCGCCGCACTTGCCCTGTGCCACGCGCTGGGGCTGCCGATGCCGCCCTTGCTCGAGGCGCTGCGCCGCTTCAAGGGGCTGCCGCACCGCGTGGAAAGGATCGCCGACATCGACAGCATTGCCTTCTACGACGACTCGAAAGGCACGAACGTCGGCGCCACCATTGCGGCGCTGGAAGGACTAGGCGGCCAATTGGCCACGCTGACCAGTCACCTCCCTCCCCCGGGGAGGGAGGCAGGGAGGGAGGGCGCATATGGGCCGGATACCGGCTATGAGAACCATCCCAAGATGGTTCTCATAGCCGGTGGCGATGGCAAGGGTCAGGACTTCGCACCCTTGAAGCCTGCCGTCACCCGGCACGCCCGCGCGCTCATTCTGATCGGCCGCGATGCGCCGGCCATCGAGCATGCCGTGGCAGGCAGCGGCGTGCCGGTACGGCGCGCCGGCGACATGCAGCAGGCCGTCGCCGAGGCTTTTGCTGCGGCGCACCCCGGCGATGCCGTGCTGCTCTCGCCGGGCTGCGCCAGCTTCGACATGTTCCGCAACTATGCCCATCGCGCCGAGGTATTCGCCGCCGCGGTCCATGGCCTTGCCCAGAGCAGAGAGCCCGTGCGATGAAAGAAAACGGCACCTTGTCCGGAGCGCTCGGCGGGCTGTTGAACAGACGGGCGAGGCCGTCGCGACCCAACTACGGCCATCTCTACGTCGGCGCGCAGCGCGCGCCGGCGGAACTGGACAACGTCCTGTTGTGGTCGGTGGTCGGCCTGCTGCTCTATGGACTGGTCATGGTGTACTCGGCGTCGATCGCCACCGCCGAAGGCAGCAAGTTCAGCGGCCACCAGCAGACCTACTTTCTCGTGCGTCACGCCTTCTTTCTCGCCATCGGCGTGGTGGCAGCGGTAGTCGCCTTCCAGATTCCGCTGCGCGCCTGGCAGGAAATGGCGCCCTGGCTGTTCATTGCCGGCGTCGTGCTGCTGGTGGTCGTGCTCATTCCCCACGTGGGGCGCGAGGTCAACGGTGCGCGCCGCTGGCTGCCGCTCGGCCCGGTGAATCTGCAACCCTCGGAGCTGATGAAGCTGCTCGCGGTGCTCTACGCCGCCGACTACACGGTGCGCAAGCTGCCCGACATGGGCAGCTTCAAGCGCGGCTTTCTGCCCATGGCCATGGTCATGCTCGCCATCGGGTTCCTGCTACTGCGCGAGCCGGACTTCGGTGCCTTCGTGGTGATCGTGGCCATTGCCATGGGCATCCTGTTTCTGGGCGGCATCAATGCCCGGCTGTTCCTGATCCTGATCGTGCTGCTTGCCATCGGCTTCCTGGTGCTGATCTGGGTCTCACCCTACCGCTGGGAGCGGCTCACCAATTTCATGCGGCCGTGGGACGACCCCTTCGGCAAGGGCTATCAGTTGTCCCATGCGCTGATCGCGTTTGGCCGCGGGGAATGGTTCGGCGTCGGCCTGGGTGCGAGCGTGGAGAAGTTGTTCTACCTGCCGGAGGCGCACACGGATTTTCTCTTGGCGGTGGTCGCCGAGGAGCTTGGTTTCGCCGGCGTCATGGTCGCCATCGCGCTGTTTGTGCTGATCATCCAGCGTGCGTTCGCCATCGGCCGCCAGGCATTGTTGCTCGATCGCGCCTACCCGGCCCTGGTCGCCATGGGCATTGCCCTGTGGATCGGGTTGCAGGCGTTCATCAACATGGGCGTGAACATGGGGCTGCTGCCGACCAAGGGCCTGACCCTGCCGCTGATGAGCTTTGGCGGCTCGGGGATCGTCGTCAACTGCGTTGCCATGGCGATCCTGCTCCGGGTCGATTGGGAATCTCGGCAGCTGATGCGGGGGCTGCCGGCATGAGCCGCACGATCCTCATCATGGCGGGTGGAACCGGCGGGCACATCTATCCCGGTCTGGCGGTCGCGGATTACCTGCGCCGGTACGGCTGGCACGTCGTCTGGCTCGGCAATCCGGATGGCATGGAAGCGAAACTGGTGCCGCCGCGCGGTTACGACATGGCCTCGGTCCGTTTCGTGGGGTTGCGCGGAAAAGGACTTTTGCGCGCGTTGCTTCTGCCGCTGAACCTGCTGCGCGGGTTCTGGCAGGCGCTGCGCGAGCTGCGTCGGTTAAGGCCGGACGTGGTGTTGGGTATGGGCGGTTACGTCACCTTTCCTGGCGGCATGATGGCGGCACTGACCGGCCGCCCGCTGGTCATCCACGAGCAGAACTCCATCGCTGGACTGGCTAACAAAGTGCTGGCGGGCGTTGCCGATCGTATCGCCAGCGGCTTTCCCGCGACGCTTGCCAATGCCGTTTGGACCGGTAACCCCGTGCGCGAAGAAATTGCGGTCATCGCGCCGCCGGCGAGCCGTTACGCCGGGCGCAACGGGCGACTTAACCTGCTTGTCGTCGGGGGCAGTCTCGGCGCGCAGGTGCTGAACAACACGGTGCCTCAGGCCCTGGCACTGCTGCCGGAGGACGAACGACCCCGCGTGGCGCACCAGTCGGGAGCGCGGCAGCTCGATGCCTTGCGCCGGGCCTACGCGGCCGCCGGCGTCTCCGGCGAACTGGTGCCATTCATCGAAGACATGGCGCGGCGCTATGCCGAAGCAGATCTGGTGATCTGCCGCGCCGGCGCTCTGACCGTGGCGGAGCTGGCGGCGGCCGGGGTGGCCAGCGTGCTGGTGCCGTTTCCCCATGCGGTGGACGATCACCAGACCGCCAACGCACGTTTCCTCGCCGAGGCAGGGGCCGCCATCCTCCTGCCACAAAGGGATCTGTCACCGGAACGGCTGGCGCAAGTGCTGCGCGAACTGACGCGTGAGCGTCTGCGGGCGATGGCCGAGAAGGCGCGCAACTTGGCCAAGCCGGAGGCGACGCGCGATGTGGCGGAACTGTGCATGGCGGTGGCGAGATGAAATCGACCACAAAGGACACCAAGAACACCAAGAAATCCGCTTCTTGGTTTCCTGGTCTCTTGGTGTTCTTGGTGTGCTTGGTGGTGTGAAACATGAAACACAAGGTCAAACACATACACTTCGTCGGCATCGGCGGCTCGGGCATGAGCGGAATCGCCGAGGTCCTGCTCAACCTCGGCTACGTGGTGAGCGGCTCCGACCTTGCCGATAACGCTGCCACGCGCCGGCTGGCAGCGCTCGGGGCACGGGTGCTGACTGGTCACGATACCGGTCACATCGTCGGCGCCGATGCCGTCGTTGTGTCCACCGCAGTCAAGGGCGACAATCCCGAAGTCATAGCGGCGCGGGCGCGCCAGATCCCCGTCGTGCCGCGGGCGCTCATGCTGGCCGAGCTGATGCGCCTGAAGCAGGGCATCGCGGTTGCCGGTACCCACGGCAAGACGACCACCACCAGCCTCATCGCCAGCATTCTTGCCGAAGGCGGCCTTGATCCGACTTTCGTCATCGGCGGGCGCCTGAATTCCGCGGGCACCCACGCCCGGCTCGGCACTGGTGAGTTCCTGGTTGCCGAAGCGGACGAATCCGACGCTTCCTTTCTTCTCCTGCAGCCGGTGATCGCGGTGGTCACAAACGTCGACGCCGACCACATGGAGACCTATGGTCACGACTTCGCGCGCCTCAAGCAGGCGTTCGTCGAGTTCCTGCAGCATCTGCCCTTTTATGGGTCGGCGGTGCTGTGCACCGACGATGCCAACGTACGCGAGATCATGCCCTTCGTCTCCAAGCCAGTCGTTCGCTACGGTCTGGATGCGGCGGCGCACGTGCGGGCGGAGAACGTGGTAGCGGCCGGCGGGCGCATGAAGTTCGATCTGGTGCGCGCCAACGGCACCACCAGTCGATTGCCGGTGGAGCTTAACCTGGCCGGCTTGCACAATGTTCAGAACGCGCTTGCCGCCATCGCCGTGGCGAGCGAGGTGGGCGTCCAGGACGCTTCCATCGTCAAGGCGCTGGCGGAGTTCAAGGGCGTCGGCCGCCGCTTCCAGCGCTACGGTGACATCAACCTTCCCGGCGGCGGCACGGCGACCTTGATCGACGACTACGGCCATCACCCGGCGGAGATGGCCGCCACCATCGCTGCAGTGCGCGGCGCTTTTCCCGGCCGGCGACTACTGCTGGCATTTCAGCCCCACCGCTACACGCGTACCCGCGACTGTTTCGAGGACTTCGTTCGCGTGCTGTCCACCGCCGATGCGCTGTTGCTGGCCGAGGTCTATGCCGCGGGCGAGGCGCCGATCGTCGCCGCCGACGGCCGTTCGCTGGCCCGTGCGTTGCGCGTTTCCGGCCGCGTCGAGCCGGTGTTCGTCGAGGACATCGCCGCCATGCCGCAGCAGATCCTGGATCAAGCGCAGGATGGCGACGTCATTGTCACCATGGGTGCCGGCTCGGTCGGCGGCGTGCCGGCGAAGCTGGTGAGGAGCGAGGAGTGAGCAGTGAGCCGGACCGATGCGGCACGCAAGGATGAAGCGGCGGTGATGGCGTCCGGTATATCCCATGATCCACGCATCGCGGGTCTGCGTGGCGAGTTGCGGCTCGATGAGCCGATGGCAGGGCACGTCACCTGGCGTGCCGGCGGCGCCGCAGCGCGGGCGTTCTTTCCGGCCGACCTCGATGATCTGATTCTGTTTCTGCGCCACTTGCGCAGCGATGAGCCGCTGCTCTTCGTCGGGCTGGGCAGCAACCTGCTGGTGCGCGACGGCGGATTCGATGGCACGGTGGTGTTCACCCACGGCGCGCTCAAGGCATTGCGCCTGGAAACCGAACCCTCACCGCCGGGGCCGGACGCCCCGCTCATCTACGCCGAGGCAGGCGTCGCATGTCCGAAGGTGGCGCGCTTTGCCGCCAACAACGGCCTCGCGGGGGCCGAATTCCTTGCCGGCATTCCCGGAACGGTCGGCGGAGCGATGACCATGAACGCCGGCTGCTACGGCGGCGAGACCTGGAATGCCGTTGCTGAGGCCGTCACGGTGGACCGGCGCGGCGAATTGCGGCACCGACTCCGCGACGACTTCGAGGTCGGCTATCGCCGCGTTGGTCTGCGTGCAGCCACGGACGAGTGGTTCGTCGCCGCACGGCTGGCATTCGCGCCGGGCGACGGCGAGCTGGCGCGCCGGCGCATCAAGGAACTGCTGGAGAAGCGCATCGCCAGCCAGCCGCTGCAGCTGCCCAACGCCGGCTCGGTGTTCCGCAATCCGGAGGGAGATCATGCCGCGCGGCTGATCGAAGCGTCTGGATTGAAGGGCTTGAGCGTCGGCGGTGCGCGGGTGTCCGAGAAACATGCCAACTTCATCGTCAATCCGGGCGGCGTCGGGTGCGCCGCTGACATCGAGTCGCTGATCGAACAGGTCCATGCCACGGTGCTGGAGAAACAGGGCGTGGATCTGGTGCGCGAGGTACGCATCGTCGGAGAGAAGCCATGATCCGTAACGCGTTTGAAGCCGTGCGCAAAGTCCGGCGCAGGCCGAATCCGCATCCGCGGGATCGCGCCGCGCATTTCCGCGCAAGCACCGCAGGAGGACTTCGGTGAGCGTGAAGGAACTCGGCAAGGTCGCCGTGCTCATGGGCGGAACGTCGGCTGAGCGGGAGATCTCGCTCCTAAGCGGCAACGCAGTCCTGGCGGCGCTGCGGCGTCGCGGCGTCGATGCGCATGCGTTCGACCCGCGGGACCGCTCGGTGTGCGAGCTGAAGGACGGCAACTTCGACCGTGCGTTCATCGCCCTGCACGGCCGCGGCGGCGAGGACGGCACGATCCAGGGCGCGCTCGAAACGCTGGGTATCGCCTACACCGGCAGCGGCGTCATGGCCTCGGCGCTGGCGATGGACAAGTGGCGCACGAAGATGATCTGGCAGGCGGCTGGCCTGCCGACACCGCGCTGCAGCGTGCTGACAAAGGATACCGATTGGGACGCCGTGGTGCGTGAGTTGGGTCTGCCCATCTTCGTCAAACCGGTGCACGAGGGATCGAGCGTAGGCGCCACGAAAGTGACCGAGGCGGCGCAGCTGCGCCCGGCTTGGGAACTCGCGGCGCACTATGACAGCTTGGTGCTCGCCGAAGAATTCATCGCGGGCGCGGAGCTGACCTGCGGATTCATAGGCGAGGAAGCCCTGCCGCTGGTCCGCATCGCCGCACCTGGCGGCAACTACGACTATCAGAACAAATACTTCTCCGACGAGACCCAGTACTTCTGCCCGAGCGGGCTGCCGGCGGCGACCGAGCACCTGCTCCAGGACGTAGTCATGCGCTCGGCGCGACTGCTCGGCTGCCGCGGCTGGGGCCGCGCCGACCTGATGCTCGGCGCCGGCGACCGTCCCTATCTGCTGGAGATCAACACGTCTCCCGGCATGACCGGCCATTCGCTGGTGCCGATGGCGGCGCGCGCCGCCGGTATCGGGTTCGAGGACCTCGTACTGCGTATCCTGGCACTGGCGCGTCTCGGATGAATGCTGGACGGGATGAGATTGTCATGGCCGGTGGGGCGCGCAGGAGGACCAAGGAGCAGGCGGGGGGCTTTTGGGACAGACCGAAGATGATGAATTTGGTTGCCGATCTGCTGCTGTTTCTCGCGACGCTTGCCTTCGGCTACATCGCCGTGGCCGTGGTGCTGCGGCTGCCACTCTTTCCGGTGCGCGAGGTGATCGTCGTCAGCCCGCTGGTTCAGGTGACATCGGCGCAGATCGAGTACGCGGCGCGCAGCTCGTTCTCGGGCAACTTCTTCACTGTCAATCTCGATGGCGTGCGCACCAATTTCGAGAAGCTGCCTTGGGTACGCCGTGCTCATATCCGACGCCTCTGGCCGGACGGGATCGCGCTCGAGATCGAGGAGCACACAGCAGTGGCGTTTTGGAAGCAGGGCGATGCCGGCGAGACGCGGCTCGTCAATCCTCTGGGCGAGGTCTTTGCTGCTGCCAGCAATGCCGCCCTGCCGGTGTTCAGCGGCCCGCAAGGCAGCGCGCCGGAAGTGCTAGCGCGCTACGGCGAGTTTGCCGACGCCCTGGCCCCGGTCGGGCACAAACTGCAGGCCGTGACGCTCAGCCCGCGGCTCGCCTGGCAGCTGCGCCTGGACAACGGCACCGTGCTCGAACTCGGCCGCGACCAGCCCAAGGCACCGGTTGCGGAAAGGCTTGCGCGTTTCGTCGCCGTCCTGCACCAGGCGGAGGAGCGTCTACGCGCCCCGGTCGTCATGGCCGACCTGCGATATCCCAACGGTCTCGCGGTCCGCACTGGCCGCGCAACCCGGACAGACAGCAAAGGAAAGTGATGAGCAAGGAGAGCAAGGATCTCATCGTTGGACTGGACATCGGCACCTCGAAAATCGTCGCCGTCGTCGCCGACCTGACCCCAGAAGGCAGGCTGGAGATTCTTGGCATTGGCAGCCAAGAATCGCGCGGGCTAAAGAAAGGTGTCGTGGTCAATATCGAGGCCACGGTAAGCACAATTTCCCGCGTCATCCAGGAAGTGGAGCTGATGGCCGATTGCAAGGTGAAGGACGTCTACACCGGCATCGCGGGCAGCCACATCCGCAGTTTCAACTCAAACGGCATGGTGGCGATCAAGGATAAGGAGGTGTCGCCTCTGGACGTCGAGCGGGTCGTCGAAACGGCGCGCGCCATGCCGATTCCAAACGACCAGCAGATCCTGCACATCCTGACCCAGGAGTTCATCATCGACGGGCAAGACGGCGTGCGCGAGCCGATCGGCATGAGCGGCGTGCGCCTCGAAGTGAAGGTGCACATCGTCACGGGCGCCGTCTCGGCGGCGCAGAACATCGTCAAGTGCGTGCGTCGCTGCGGTCTGGAGGTGCTCGATCTGGTGCTGCAACCCCTGGCGTCGAGCTATGCCGTGCTCAGCGATGACGAGAAAGATCTGGGTGTGTGTCTTGTAGACGTGGGCGGCGGCACCACCGACATCGCGGTGTTCACCCAGGGCGCAATCCGCCACACGGCTGTCATCCCCATCGCCGGCGACCAGATCACCAACGACATCGCCATGGCGTTGCGCACACCGACCCAGGACGCCGAGGAGATCAAGATCCGGCACGGCGTGGCGCTGCAGCAGCTGGCCGATCCGGAGGAGCTGGTGGACGTTCCCGGCATCGGTGAGCGCGGGCCGCGCAAGCTGTCGCGCCAAGCCCTCGCCGATGTCATCGAGCCGCGCGTGTCCGAACTGTTCGAACTGGTGCAGGCTGAGCTGCGCCGCAGCGGCTACGAAGAGCTGTTGTCGTCGGGCATCGTGCTCACCGGCGGTTCGGCTGTGATGCAGGGCATGGTGGAACTGGGGGAGGAGGTCTTCCACTTGCCGGTACGCGTCGGCACGCCCCGCTACGAGGGCAGCCTTGCGGACGTGGTGCAGCATCCGAAGTACGCCACCGTCATGGGCCTGCTACTGGAAGGCATGACGCAGAAGAAGCGCGGCATCGTGGCGCGCGAGACGCGCACGGTCAAGGACGTGCTGATGCGGATGAAGTCGTGGTTCGAGAAAAATTTTTAGGATGGGGCGTGCGGCGACGGGAAGGGACGCGGGTCGCTGCCCGGCGCGTTGCGCACGCCTGGGGTGATGGTTTGTCGTTGTAACAACAAGGAGGCGAGCATGTTCGAAATCGTGGAAAAGGAACCGAGCGGTACCGTGATCAAGGTAATCGGCGTCGGTGGCGCCGGCGGCAACGCCGTCGAGCACATGATCCGGGAAGGGGTGCAGGGCGTGGAATTCATCTGCGCCAACACCGACGCCCAGGCGCTCAAGCGCAGTTCAGCGGCGGCCAAGCTGCAACTCGGCCGCTCCGGCCTGGGCGCGGGAGCGAAACCGGATATGGGGCGCACGTCGGCCGTCGAAGAACGCGAACGCATCGCCGATGCCCTGCGTGGCGCGCACATGGTGTTCATCACCGCCGGCATGGGCGGCGGCACGGGCACGGGTGCGGCACCGGTGGTCGCGGAAGTCGCCCGCGAGCTGGGCATCCTGACCGTTGCCGTGGTGACCAAACCCTTCGCCTTCGAGGGCAAGCGCATCCGCATCGCCGAGCAGGGCATCGAGGAGCTGGCCAAGCACGTCGATTCGCTCATCGTCATCCTCAATGAGCGCCTGATGGAGGTGCTCGGCGACGATGTCAGTGTGCAGGAGGCCTTCAAGGCGGCGGACAACGTGCTGCGCAACGCCGTCGGCGGCATCGCCGAAATCATCAACTTCCCCGGTCTGGTCAATGTGGACTTCGAGGACGTGCGGACCGTCATGGGCGAGATGGGTATGGCCATGATGGGTTCCGCATCGAGCGCCGGTGTCGACCGTGCCCGCCTGGCCGCGGAACAGGCGGTGGCGAGCCCGCTGCTGGAGGGTATCAACCTGTCCGGCGCGCGCGGCGTGCTGGTGAACATCACGGCCAGCGCCTCCCTGCGCATGAAGGAGGTCAACGAGGTCATGAACACCATCCGCGCGTTCGCCGCCGAGGATGCCCACATCATCTTCGGTGCCGTGTTCGACGACAACATGGATGACGGTCTGCGCGTGACGGTTGTCGCCACGGGGCTGGGCATGGCAAACCGCGCCCAGGCCAAGCCGCCGATGAAGCTCGTCCCGGCGACGGGAACCGACGGCATGCCGATCGCGGTCGAAACCATCGATTACAGCGGACTGGACGTGCCGGCGGTCATGCGCACCCGTCGTACGTCCACCGTCGAGGCCATGACGGCGAGCGGCGTGGACAAGTACGACATACCCGCTTTCCTCAGGAAGCAGGCCGACTGAGCGGCAAGCTTCGCGCAGTGCTGCCGGACGTTGGCCATTCGGTCGGCGCGGGTGCGACCACGGTCGCCGCGGTCAGGCGGGGTCTGTCATCCCCCGGGCCGCAGGTGCGTTACGGAGCAGGGCGGATGGGCAATATGTTAAAATTCGCCTCTTTGTCATAGCGCTCTATGCCATGCTCAAGCAGCGCACGCTGAAATCGGCGATCAGTGCCACCGGTGTGGGATTGCACAGCGGGGTCAAGGTCACCTTGACCCTGCGCCCGGCGGCCGCCGATACCGGCATCGTCTTTCGTCGCGTGGACACCGTTCCGCCGACGGAGCTGCGCGCCGATCCGTATTCGGTCGTCGATACGCGCTTGTGCTCGGGGTTGCAGCGCGGCGATGTTAAGGTCAGCACGGTCGAGCATTTGATGTCGGCGCTGGCGGGGCTGGGCATCGACAACGTTCATGTCGACCTCGATGCCCAGGAAATCCCGATCATGGACGGCAGCGCTGCGCCGTTCGTGTTTCTGCTGCAGTCGGCAGGCATCGAGGAGCAGGCGGCGCCGAAGAAGTTCCTGCGCGTCAAGCGGCCGGTCGAGGTGCGCGACGGCGACAAATGGGCGCGGCTCGATCCCTATGACGGCTTCCGCCTGACGTTTTCGATTGTCTTCAACCACCCTGCTGTCGATCGCACTGGCACCAGCGTCACGGTCGATTTCGCCGAGAACTCCTATGTCAAGGAGGTGGCGCGCGCCAGGACATTCGGCTTCATGCAGGACGTCGAGGCGATGCGCGCCAGCGGCCTGGCCCTAGGCGGCAGCCTGGACAACGCGATCGTCATGGACGAGTACCGTGTGCTCAACAGCGAAGGACTGCGCTACGCCGACGAGTTCGTCAAGCACAAGGTGCTCGATGCCGTAGGCGATCTGTATCTCGTCGGGCATCCGCTGCTCGCGGCATTTTCGGCGCACAAATCCGGTCACGCCCTGAACAACGAGCTGCTGCGGGCCCTGCTCGCCGACCAGCGAGCGTGGGAGATGATCAGCTTTGCCGCCGAAGAGGACGTGCCGCCGGCGGTCGCACGTCTGTTCGCGCCCCAGTTTGCCTGACCGCCCCGCCGTCATCGCCCGAACATGCTGATCCTGCGTATCGTCGGCGTGCTGGCGGTGATCGCCATTGGCGCCGGCATCCTTGCCTTCCTGTTTACCCGCGATCGGCGCTACCTCGGTTTCGCCTGGCGGGTCGGCAAGTATGCTCTGATTTTTGCTCTGATCGTTCTTTCCCTGTTTTTTCTCGAACGCGTTATCGTTCTTTGACCGGGCCGGTGCCCGGATCACGGCGCTGCGCGGCCGGATGCTCCTCCCGCATCGTGTTCGGCGCGGGAGGGACGGCCTGACAACGGCGCGCGGCTGCAGTCACCAGCGAAAGTAAAAGTGGCGTTACGGCGCTTTGGGGCGGCCGGAGCTCTCTTTGGGCGGCGGACGCTTGCGCGCGTCTTGCCGTGCCAGCATGCGATCCACCGCCCGTTTCAGCGGCGAATCGGGTAGCCGGCCGGAAAGCCGCGCCAGCTCTTGGATTGCCGCCGGCGCGAGCTCGGGACGCTCTATTTTCAAGGACTTACCGGCGTTAGCGGGCGCTTGCACTTTGACCTGAATTTTAGTAATCTCGCAACTCCTGTTTGAAAACTCGTCGCATAGTCTCGGTGCCAACTGCCTGAGCTTCGCGGCGACCGCGCCGTTCGCGGCGTGGACAATAACAACCCCCTGCTTCAGATTCGCCACCTGGCTGGAACGGGCCAGAGGCTTCGGCGCGATCTGCTGGAATATCCGCTGCAGCCTCATCAGGCGGGCAGCGTGCGTGGCGAGGGGTGCCAGATCTTCAGAGAGCGTGAGTAAGGCGTGGAGTTTTGTCGCGCTCATTCGATTCTCTGGGAGGAGCTAGATGCATATTATTCTTGTATCCGACCGCATGGCAACGGCACGGACGATCACGCTGACCAGCCGCCATCTCGTCCTCGCTGCGGTCGTTCTGACCGTCGCCGTGCTCTCGATCTCCTCGCTCTTCTCCTTCGTGACCCTGCGTCATGCGGCCGAGATGCGGTTGCCCTTCGTCCAGGAGTTGCTGCTCAGCCTGCGTCAGGAGGAAACCCGTAAGACCCAGGAGTTCCTGCGCGAAAACCTCAATGCCATGGCCGTCAAGCTTGGTCAGCTCCAGGCTCAGTTGATCCGCCTCGACTCGCTCGGTGAGCGCCTCGGCAGCTTGGCCGGCATCAAGCCCCAGGAGTTCAGGATGAGCGAGCCGCCGGCCCGTGGCGGCATGCTGGTCGAACCCGCGCGGCCGCTATCGGCGGCGGACATGCAGCAGCAACTGGATGCTCTGTCCCATCAATTGGAAGTGCGCAGCGACTACCTCGGGCTGGTGGAGTCCGAGATGCTGGACGAGCGGGTGCGGCGCAATCTCCTACCGACGACGCTGCCCATTACGACGACTTGGAATGCATCGAGCTTCGGTTGGCGAATCGATCCCTTTACCGGCCAGAACGCGCTGCACGAAGGCGTGGACTTCGTCGCCGACACCGGCACGGCGATCATGGCCGCCGCCGGCGGCATTGTCGTCACGGCGGACTTTCAGCCCCACTATGGCAACACCGTCGAGATCGACCATGGCAACGGCCTGACTACCCGCTACGCCCACGCCTCGAAAATCCTGGTCAAGGTCGGCGCGGTGGTCAAGCGCGGCCAGAAGATCGCCGAGGTCGGCTCCACCGGTCGTTCAACCGGGCCGCACCTGCACTTCGAAGTGCGCAAGAACGGTGTTGCCCAGAATCCCAACCGCTTCCTCCAGCACGCGCAGCAGAACGGCGACGGTGCGCTGGCAGCACACCGCAAGTAGCGCAGCGACGGCTTCTGTCCCGATCTCTTCGTGACGGGCTGGCTGAGGGCGGCCCGTCGCCCGGGTTGGGCGCTCCCGACGTGGTAAACTCCGCAGTTTTGCGGCCCCCCGCCGCGCCAGCCGCGTCCCGAATTCCATGATTTCCGGCCTACTCAAGAAAATCTTCGGCAGCCGCAACGATCGGCTGATCCGGCAGTATTCGAACACCGTGCGCACCATCAATGCGCTCGAACCGGCAATCGGTGCGCTGACCGACGACCAACTGCGCGCCAAAACCGACGAGTTCAAACAGAAGCTGGCGGCCGGCTCAGCGTTGAACGATATCCTGCCCGAGGCGTTCGCCGTGGTGCGCGAGGCCGGCAAACGCACCTTGGGCATGCGCCACTTCGACGTGCAGTTGATCGGCGGCATGGTCCTGAACGACAACAAGATCGCCGAGATGCGCACGGGCGAGGGCAAGACGCTGGTCGCGACGTTGCCTGCCTATCTCAATGCCCTGACGGGCAAGGGTGTGCACATCGTCACTGTCAACGACTACCTGGCCAGCCGCGATGCGGAGTGGATGGGTAAGATCTACCGCTTCCTCGGTTTGACCGTGGGCTGCAATCTGTCGCAGATGCCGCACACGGAGAAGCAGCAGGCCTTCGCCGCCGATATCACCTACGGCACCAACAACGAATTCGGCTTCGATTACCTGCGCGACAACATGGTGTACACCACCGCCGAGCGGGTGGTCCAGCGCGGGCTCTACTATGCGATCGTCGACGAGGTGGATTCCATCCTCATCGACGAGGCGCGCACACCGCTCATCATCTCCGGCCAGGCGGAGGACCACAGCGAGCTGTACGTGCGCATGAACCAGGTCGCGCCGCTACTGACCAAGGGCGAGGCGGCCAAGCAGCAAGGCGAGCAGGACACCGGCGATTACACGGTGGATCTCAAGTCGCACCAGGTCCTGCTTACCGAGCAGGGCCATGAGCACGCCGAAGAGATCTTGGCGCGCATGGGCATGCTGCCGCCCGGCGGCAGTCTCTACGAGCCGGCGAACATCCTGCTCATGCACCACCTGTATGCCGCGCTGCGCGCCCATAACCTGTTCCATCGCGACCAGCACTATGTGGTGCAAAACGGCGAGGTCATCATCGTCGACGAATTCACCGGGAGGCTCATGCCCGGCCGGCGCTGGTCCGACGGCCTGCATCAGGCAGTCGAGGCGAAGGAGGGCGTGTCGATCCAGAGCGAGAACCAGACGCTGGCTTCGATCACGTTCCAGAATTACTTTCGCATGTACCAGAAGCTTTCGGGCATGACCGGCACGGCGGACACCGAGGCCTACGAGTTCCATCAGATCTACGGCCTGGAAACGGTGGTCATTCCCACCCACAAGCCGATGGTCCGCGACGACCGTATGGACCAGGTCTACCGCACGGCCAAGGAAAAGTACGCCGCCATCATCGCCGACATCAAGGACTGCCACGAGCGCGGCCAGCCGGTGCTGGTGGGCACGACGTCGATCGAGAACAACGAGCTGCTTTCAGGCATTCTGCACAAAGAGAAGCTGCCCCATCAGGTGCTCAACGCCAAGCAGCACGCGCGCGAGGCGGAAATCGTCGTCCAGGCCGGGCGCCCGGGCGTGATCACCATCGCCACCAACATGGCCGGCCGCGGCACCGACATCGTGCTTGGCGGCAATGTCAACAAGCAGATTGAACAGATTCGCGATGACGCCGCTCTGAGTGAGCCGGACAAGGAAGCGCGCATCGCTGCGTTGCGCGCCGAATGGCAAAAGCTGCACGAGCAGGTCATCGCCGCCGGCGGGTTGCACATCATCGGCTCCGAACGTCACGAATCGCGGCGCATCGACAACCAGTTGCGCGGCCGCTCGGGGCGCCAGGGTGATCCGGGCTCGTCGCGTTTCTACCTGTCTCTGGAAGACCCGCTGCTCAAGATCTTCGCCGGCGAACGGCTCAATGCCATCATGGTGCGGCTGAAAATGCCCGAGGGCGAGGCCATTGAGCATGCCATGGTCACCCGCTCCCTGGAATCGGCTCAGCGCAAGGTCGAGCAGCGCAACTTCGACATTCGCAAGCAGCTGCTGGAGTACGACGATGTCGCCAACGACCAGCGCAAGGTGATCTATCAGCAGCGCAACGAACTGCTGGAGACGGACGATATCACCGAGACCATCACCGCCATGCGTCACGGCGTGCTGCACGATTGCCTGCGCACGTACGTTCCGGCGGAGAGCGTCGAGGAGCAGTGGGACATCCCCGGGCTCGAAAAGGCCCTCGCCGCCGAGTACCAGGTACACGTCCCCGTGGGCGAGTGGGTGAAGGCCGAGCCGACCCTTAACGACGATGGCATTCTGAGGCGCATCATAGATGCCGCCGACGCCGGATATGCCGTCAAGGTCGAGCAGGTGGGTGCGGTGGCGTTCCACCAGTTCGAGCGCAACGTCATGCTGCAGAGCCTGGATACGCATTGGCGCGAACACCTCGCAGCGCTCGATCATCTGCGCCAGGGGATCCACCTGCGCGGCTACGCCCAGAAGAACCCGAAGCAGGAGTACAAGCGCGAGGCCTTCGAGCTGTTCGAGGCACTGCTGCAGACGGTGCGCGTGGAGGTATCGCGCCTATTGATGACGGTCGAGATTCGTTCCCAGGAGCAGATTGCCGAAGCAGAGCCGGCGCCGGCGGTCGAGAACGTCCAGTATCATCACGCCGATTACGACGAGGCGCTCGGCGCGCCCGCCGAGGAACGCCCGCAGCAGCCCATCGTGCGCAGCGGCCAGAAGGTCGGCCGCAACGATCCCTGCCCCTGCGGTTCGGGCAAGAAATACAAGCACTGCCACGGGAAGTTGAGCTGATCGATGAACCACCAAGGGCACAAAGGACACCAAGCTTTGCCTGGTTTTCCTTCGTGTCCTTGGTGTCCTTGGTGGTGAGAAATGCCTGTTAACTATTCGACCCCATCTGCCGAGGCCCTGCATGCGGTTCATGGCGTTCGCCTCGGCACGGCCGAGGCCGGCATCCGCAAGCTCGATCGGAAGGACTTGCTGCTGATCGAACTGGCGCCGGGCAGCACCGTCGCCGGCGTGTTTACCCAAAACCGTTTCTGCGCGGCGCCCGTGACCGTCTGCAAGGCAAATCTGGAGTTGGCCCGCCAGGACAACGGCATCCGCGCGCTGCTGATCAATACCGGCATCGCCAACGCCGGCACCGGTGCGCCGGGGCTTGCGGCGGCCCAGGCGACCTGCGCCGCGGTGGCGCAGCGCCTGGGCTGCCGGCCGGACCAGGTGCTGCCGTTTTCCACCGGCGTCATCATGGAACCGCTTCCGGTCGAGCGCATCGAGGCGGCGCTCCCTGTCTGCGTCGCGAACTTGGACGAGCGCCGCTGGCATGAGGCTGCCCACGCCATTATGACGACCGATACTGTAGCCAAGGCTGCCTCGCGCCGCGTCGAGATCGACGGCGTGCCCGTCACCATCACCGGCATTGCCAAGGGGGCCGGCATGATCCGGCCGAACATGGCGACCATGCTCGGCTTCGTCGCCACCGACGCCCCGGTGGACCAGCCCGTGTTGGAGCGGCTGGTGCGGGAGGTGGCGGATCGCTCGTTCAACTGCGTGACGGTGGATGGGGACACGTCCACCAACGATTCGTTCGTCCTGCTCGCCACGGGCAGGGCGGGTGGCGCGCCCATTGCCGACGGCGACAGTGCTGCGTGCGCCGTACTGCGCGAGGCGCTCGTTGCCGTGGCGGCGGAACTTGCCCGGGCCATCGTGCGCGATGGCGAAGGCGCGACCAAGTTCATCAGCATCGTCGTCGAGGGCGGGCGCGACGTGGCGGAGTGCAGGGCGGTCGGCTATGCCATCGCCCACTCGCCGCTGGTGAAAACCGCGTTCTTCGCTTCCGATCCCAATCTCGGCCGCATTCTCGCAGCCATCGGCAATGCCGGCATCGGCGACCTCGACGTGACGAAGGTGCGCCTGTGGCTCGATGAGGTTCTCGTCGCCGCCGATGGCGGTCGTCACCCCGACTACCGCGAGGAGGACGGCGTCCGGGTGATGAAGCAGGACGAGATCACGGTGCGCGTCGACCTGGCGCGGGGCGCCGCGCAGGCGACCGTGTGGACCTGCGACTTTTCCTACGACTACGTGAAAATCAACGCGGATTATCGGAGTTAACAGCAGCTCACCACAGAGGACGCAGAGGACACAGAGGAAAGGCGGGATGCGATGTGAATTCTTCGCCCCCCTTTCATCTCCTCTGCGTCCTCCGCGTCCTCTGTGGTGAAGTCAGTTTTCGGGCGATTCGCGTTGCCCCCGGCGCTCAGCCGGCCTTCCTCAGCCGGATGACCCGGAACCAACCGCGCGCCAGGACCGGCTCGTCGCTCACCAGCTCCAGCTCCGGCACGGTCGCCAGCACGTCCTCGAACACGACATCCAGCCGCGTCGCCAGGCGACGGACCACAGGATTCAGCACCCGGCGCAGTGGCGCCGCCTGACGCGGCCGGAGGAACTTGTCGAACACCAGCACGCTGCCGCCGGGGCGCACGGTGCGCGCCGCTTCGGCAAGACAAAGCATGGGTTGCGGCACCACCGCCAAGATCAGGTGCAGTACGGCGGCATCGAATGCGTCGTTGGCGAACGGCAGGCGTTGGGCATCGCCGCGTACGGCAGTGAAATCCAGACCAGCGTTGCGCCGACGCGTCTTCGCCAGCATCGCGCCAGTCAGGTCGAGCCCGGCGTAGCGGTGCTGGCGCGGCAAAAAGGGCAAGTCGAGTCCCGTTCCTACGCCGGCGAGCAGCACGTGACAGGGCGGACTGTTGGCAATCAGTTCGATGTTGCGGCGGCGTGCCGCCCGCGTCGCCGTGTCGATGAGTACGTCATAGAACGGCGCGAACAGCGTGTAGCTATGCTTGAGGGACATGGTGCGGGACGTTAGCGCGGCGAGGTCTGTGCCCCCGAAAATCTATTCTCACCACCAAGGACACCAAGAACACGAAGAAATCCCGGCTCCTTCATACAATAGCGCATCTGCGTACTGAATCAGGGACGGCGGCATTCCAGGCGCTCGGACTTCCTTCTTGGTGTCCTTTGTGTCCTTGGTGGTGAACTGCCCTGCGACGGGCGGGCCGCCCCAACCCCAGTTGGCGCCGGTCCTCGCGCCTTGGGCAGCGCTTTTCGTCTCAATGCAGCACGCGCGGCATGGCGAGCGTGAACTCGGCGATCGGTGCCTCGAAGTGGGTGCCGTCCTCGGCGACCATCTGATACGCGCCGCGCATGGTACCCACCGGCGTCGTGAGCGCGCAACCGCTGGTGTATTCGAAACTCTCGCCCGGTCGCAGCAGCGGCTGCTGGCCGACTACGCCGAGTCCGCGCACCTCCTGCACCTGCGCTTCGGCGTCGGTGATGATCCAATGGCGGCTGACCAGTTGCGCGCTAATGCTGCCGGTGTTGCGGACGGTAATGGTGTAGGCGAAGACATAACGGCCGCCGACGGGATCGGACTGATCCGCAAGATACTCCGTTTGCGCGGAAACGTTGATTTCGTATTTCTTGCTTTCGGCCATCACGCTATTGAATCCGATTTCCCCGCACGTGGCAAGAAATCCCGCTGCCGCAGGGCAGCGGGCGCGCAGGGTCTGAACCCGCGGGTACCGTTGCAAAGAGCTGGTTATGGAAAGCATAAGAAAAACTCAGTTTCCTTATGGATAAAACTGGCTAGAATCGTTTCATCTTAGCAATTGGAGCCCATCCATGTATCGCATCGCGCCGAGCATTCTCTCCGCCAACTTCGCCAAATTGGGCGAGGAGGTCACCAACGTCATCGCCGCCGGCGCCGATTGGATTCATTTCGATGTCATGGACAACCACTATGTGCCCAATCTCACCATCGGGCCACTGGTGTGCGAGGCGATCCGACCCCTGACGGAGGCGACGATCGACGTCCATCTGATGGTCAAGCCCGTGGATCGCATCATTCCAGACTTCGCCAAGGCGGGCGCCAATCTCATCAGCTTCCATCCCGAGGCTTCCGAGCATGTCGACCGCTCGCTGGCGCTGATCAAGGATTGCGGCTGCCAGACCGGCCTCGTGTTCAATCCCGCCACGCCGTTGCACTACCTGGACCACGTGATGGACAAGCTGGATCTGATCCTGATCATGTCGGTGAACCCCGGTTTCGGCGGGCAAAAGTTCATCGCCGAGGCGCTCAACAAACTGCGCGCGGTGCGCCGGCGCATCGACGAGTCGGGGCGGGACATTCGTCTGGAGGTGGATGGCGGCGTGAAGGTGGACAACATCGCCGAGATCGCCGCCGCCGGCGCCGACACCTTCGTTGCCGGCTCCGCCATCTACGGCACCAAGGATTACAAGGCGACCATCGCCGCCATGCGCGCCGAGTTGGCGCAGGTCAAGTAGGGCGCCGGGGCCGGCGACGGCTACCGGAGCATCCACGCCGACTCGCGACACGGACGCCGGCTCATGCGCTTTCCGATCCCCGTCGACAGCGTGACGCTCGACCTCGACGGCACGTTGTTGGATACCGTTCCCGATCTTGCCGCGGCGGCCAATCTCATGCTGTGCGAATTGGGGCTGCCCGAGCGCCGCGACGAAGAGATCCGCCGATTCGTCGGCCGAGGCATTCCCAATCTGGTCCAGCGTTGCGTGACACGCGAAACCGCCCCCGATACCGCCTTTCTGGCTCGGGCCAACGAAGTATTCCGCCGCCACTACGCGCTCACGAACGGCCGGCGCTCGACCCCGTATCCCGGCGTGCTGGCGGGGCTCGACGCTTTTCGTCGCATGGGCCTGCCCATGGCCTGTATCACGAACAAGGCGGCGGCATTCACCGAACCGCTGCTTCACATGACCGGCCTGGCGGACTATCTCGCACTGGCCGTCTCGGGCGATACCCTGCCGGAAAGGAAGCCGCACCCCCTGCCGCTGCTCTACGCCTGTGAGCAGCTCGGCGTTGCCCCCAGCCACAATCTGCATATCGGCGATTCCAAGCACGATACCTTCGCTGCCCGTGCCGCCGGTTGCCCGGTATTCTGCGTGCCCTATGGCTACAACGAGGGCGGGGACGTGCGCGAGCTGGATTGTGATGCTATAGTGTCCACGCTCGACGAAGCCGCGACGCGGATCGTCAAGTTATCCAAATCTGCTATCTGAACCGTCGTGACCCACACGAAACGCACGTACGAGAGGAAGTACGCGAAAGGTGCCGAGGCATGGCCCTGGCGTCGCTGGCGTCCCTAGGCGTCGGCGCTGCGGGATGTTCCCGCGTCCTTTTTCTTGTGCTGTGGGGTCATGATGACTGAAGTCGAATTCAATCAGCTTGCCGGGCACGGTTACAACCGCATCCCGGTCACGCTCGAAACCTTTGCCGATCTCGACACGCCGCTGTCGATATATCTGAAGCTGGCCAACGAGCCGTACACCTACCTGCTGGAGTCGGTGCAGGGGGGCGAGCGCTTCGGGCGCTATTCCATCATCGGCTTGGCCTCGACCACCCGCGTCGCCGTCTACGGCCGCACTGTGCTGACGCTGACCGGCGATCGCATCGCCGAGCGGCGCGACTATGGCAACCCGATGGCCTATGTCGCCGAATTCCAATCCCGCTTCCGCGTGCCCCGCGTGGCCGGCCTGCCGCGCTATTGCGGCGGGCTGGTCGGCTGCTTCGGTTACGACACGGTGCGCTACATCGAGCCGCGGCTGGAGCGCAATGAAGTAGACGATGCCATCGGCACGCCTGACATCATTCTCCTGCTATCCGAAGAGATCGCGGTGGTGGATAACCTTTCGGGCATGCTGACGCTGGTGGTCTATGCCGAGCCCGGTGTGCCAGGCGCCTTCCAGAAGGCCAAGCGCCGGCTCGCCGAGCTGCTGAGAAAGCTGCGCGCGCCGGCCGGCATTCCGCCCGACACCTCGGGACCGTCGCAGCCGGCGGTGTCGAGCTTCGGCGAGGAGCAATTCAAAGCGGCGGTGGTGCGCGCCAAGCAGTACATCGTCGACGGCGACATCATGCAGGTGGTGTTGTCGCAACGCATGTCCAAGCCTTACGCGGCAACGCCGATCGCGCTCTACCGTGCGCTGCGCAAGCTCAATCCCTCGCCCTACATGTTTTTCTTCAACTTCGAGGACTTTCATGTTGTCGGCGCCTCACCCGAGATTCTGGTGCGGCTCGAAGGCGAGACCGTGACGGTGCGGCCGATCGCCGGCACGCGCCGGCGCGGCGCTACACCTGAGGAAGATGCCGCCCTGGCCCAGGAGCTGCTCGCCGACGAGAAGGAGCGCGCCGAGCACCTGATGCTCCTCGACCTGGGCCGCAACGACGTCGGCCGTGTCGCCGCCACCGGCAGCGTCCGTGTGACCGAGCAGTTCGTCGTCGAGCGCTACTCCCACGTCATGCACATCGTGTCAAATGTCGAGGGGAGGCTGCGGAACGGCCGAAGCGCGCTCGACGTGCTGCGCGCCTCCTTCCCCGCCGGCACTGTGTCCGGAGCACCCAAGGTACGGGCGATGGAGATCATCGACGAGCTGGAGCCGACCAAGCGCGGCATCTACGCCGGCGCCGTCGGCTACCTCGGCTTCCACGGCGACATGGATCTCGCCATCGCCATTCGCACGGCGGTGATCAAGGACGGCATGCTGCACGTCCAGGCCGGCGCCGGCATCGTCGCCGACTCGAACCCGGATGCCGAATGGGTGGAAACCCAGAACAAGGCCCGCGCCCTGCTGCGGGCGGCGGAGATGGCCGAGGGCGGGTTGGATACGAAGCTTGATTGAACGATGAACCACAGGGGCACAGAGACACAGAGTTCAGCACAGAGGGACCCGCTGACAGAGAGAGTTATCGGGGCGGCAATCGAAGTGCATCGGGCGCTGGGCCCCGGGCTCCTTGAGTCCGCTTATGAGGAGTGCCTCTGCTACGAGCTTGGTCAGGTCGGAATCGAATTCGAACGCCAGGTGGAGTTGCCGCTGGTCTACAAGTCCTTGCGGCTCGATCACGGTTATCGCATCGACATCGTGGTCGATGGGGTGCTCGTGGTCGAAGTGAAAGCAGTGGATATGCTGCTTCCAATCCACGAGGCGCAGCTTTTGACCTATCCCAGGCTGGGAGGCTACCCGACGGGCTTGTTGATCAACTTCAATGTTCCCGTCTTGAAGAACGGCCTTCGACGAATGAAACTCTGATTTCTCTGTGACATCCTCTGTGTCTCTGTGCCTCTGTGGTAGGGGTCTAACATGCTTCTGATGATCGACAACTACGATTCCTTCACCTACAACCTCGTGCAGTATTTCGGCGAGCTGGGCGAGGACGTGCGCGTGTTTCGCAACGACGAAATCACGCTCGAGCAGATCGGCGCCATGGCGCCGGGGCACATCGTCGTATCGCCCGGCCCATGTTCGCCCAACGAGGCCGGGATTTCCGTGCCGGTGATCCGCGCGTTCGCCGGGCGCTTTCCCATCCTCGGCGTATGCCTTGGCCACCAGAGCATCGGCGCGGCTTTCGGAGGCGAGATCATACATGCCAAACAACTCATGCACGGCAAGACCTCGCCCATCCGCCACACCGGCACCGGCGTGTTCCGCGGCCTGCCGAATCCACTGGTCGCCACCCGCTACCATTCGCTCGCCATCCGCCGCGAGACCCTGCCCGAGTGCCTGGAGATCACGGCCTGGACGGAGGACGGCGAAATCATGGGCGTGCGCCACAAACAGTTCGACCTCGAAGGCGTGCAGTTTCACCCGGAATCCATCCTGACCGAGCACGGGCACGATCTGCTGCGCAACTTTCTGAACCGCCACTGACGGCCCGCGACAAGGAACCTACCGATGATCACTCCGCAAGAAGCTCTGCAGCGCACCATCGAGCATCGCGAGATCTTTCATGACGAGATGCTGCATCTGATGCGCCAGATCATGAGCGCGCAGATCTCGCCACTGATGGTCGCCGCCATTCTCACTGGGCTGCGTGTCAAGAAGGAAACCATCGGCGAGATTTCCGCTGCGGCGAAGGTGATGCGCGAGCTGTGCACGCCGGTCGACGTGCCCCACGACGCGCACTTCGTCGATGTCGTGGGCACCGGCGGCGACGGCGCCCAAACCTTCAACATCTCGACGGCCTCGATGTTCGTGGTCGCGGCGGCGGGCGCGCGCGTTGCCAAGCACGGCAACCGCGGCGTGTCCTCCAGTTCCGGCAGCGCCGACGTGCTGGAAGCGCTGGGCGCCACGATCACGCTCGGGCCGGCCCAGGTCGCCGAATGCATCCGGCGCACGGGCATCGGTTTCATGTTCGCACCGAACCATCATCCTGCCATGAAGAACGTCGCGCCCATCCGGCGCGAAATGGGCGTGCGCACCATCTTCAACATCCTCGGCCCGCTCACCAACCCTGCCGGCGCGCCCAACACACTCATGGGCGTTTTCCATCCCGACTTGGTGGGCATCCAGGTGCGGGTCATGCAGGAACTGGGCGCCAATCACGTGCTGGTGGTCTGGGGCAAGGACGGCATGGACGAGGTGTCCCTGGGCGCCGCTACCATGGTCGGCGAACTGAAGAACGGCGAGATCGTCGAATACGAGATCCATCCCGAGGACTTCGGCCTGCGGATGGTGTCGAACCGCGGACTGCGGGTCGCCAACGCTCAGGAATCGAAAGACATGGTGATCGAGGCGTTGTCCGATACGCCGGGCACCCCGCGGGAGATCGTCACCCTAAATTCCGGCACCGCGCTCTATGCGGCAAACATGGTCGACACCATCGGCGAAGGCATCGACCGCGCCCGGCAGGTGATCGCCAGCGGCGCGGCGCGGGCCAAGCTCGACGAGTTCGTGAGCGCGACGCGGCAGTTGGCATGATGGTATTCACCGCAGAGGACGCAGAGGACGCGGAGGAACTCGATTGGAGATCAATGCGATCTCAGGACAGGTGGTCGATGCGGCCATGCGGGTCCACTCGGCGCTCGGTCCAGGGCTGTTGGAGTCCGTGTATGAAGCATGTCTTGCCTACGAACTGGGTCGTCGCGGATTGGACGTGGAACGACAACTGCAACTGCCGATCCGCTATGGAGACATGACCTTGGATGCCGGCTTGCGCCTCGACCTCGTGGTTGAACGGAGTGTCGTCGTCGAGCTGAAGTCTGTCGACGCATTACTCCCCATACATAGTGCCCAGCTGCTTACATATCTCAAGCTAGGCAACTATCCGATCGGCCTGCTGCTCAACTTCAATGTCGTCCGCATGAAAGACGGCATCAAGCGCCTGGCCAATGGAGCGTGAGCCGAGTTGCAGAGTCGTTCCTCTGCGTCCTCCGCGTCCTCTGTGGTGAATAACCAATGTCCGACATCCTGCAACGCATCCTCGCTGTCAAGCGCGACGAAGTGACGGCGGCCCAGGCGGCCAAGCCGCTTTCGGCCATGCGCGTGGAAGCCGAGGCGGCGCCGAAGCCGCGCGATTTCGTTGCCGCGCTGCGCGACAGAATCGCCGCCGGCCTGCCGGCCGTGATCGCGGAGATCAAGAAGGCCAGTCCTTCGAAAGGTGTGCTGCGGCAGGACTTCCGTCCGGGCGAGATCGCCGCGTCCTACTCCGCCCACGGTGCCGCCTGCCTGTCGGTGCTCACCGACCGGCAGTTCTTCCAGGGCGCGGTGGAATACCTGAAAGAGGCGCGCGCTGCCTGCGAGCTGCCGGTGTTGCGCAAGGATTTCCTGATCGACCCCTACCAGGTCTGGGAGGCGCGGGCGATGGGCGCGGACTGCATCCTGCTCATCGTCGCCGCCCTAGGGCTCGATGCCATGCGGGAGATGGAAGCCGTCGCCGCCGGATTGGGCATGGCGGTCCTGGTCGAGGTCCATGACGCCGGCGAACTCGACCTCGCCCTGCAGTTGGACACCCCCCTGATCGGCATCAACAATCGCGATCTGCGCACCTTCGGAACGCGCCTGGAGACCACCATCGGCCTCCTGGACCGCATCCCCGCCGGCCGCGTCGTCGTCACGGAGAGCGGAATCCTCGCCCCCGAGGACGTGGCGCGGATGCGCGCCCACGGCGTCCATGCCTTTCTGGTGGGCGAGGCCTTCATGCGGGCGGAGGATCCCGGTGCCGAACTGGCGCGGCTCTTCGGTCGAGCGTAAGGATCTGGTTTCACCACAGAGGACGCGGAGGACGCAGAGGGAAGTCAATGAGCGATAAGGGATAATCCATTCGCCGACGGGTGAATAGAAGAAGAGTTTTCTCCTCTCCCGTTTTTTCTCCGCGTCCTCTGCGTCCCTGCGGTGAATCGCAGTTTCTAATCCCCAGTCTTCTGTTGCAAAAAAGCAACAAACCGGCCCGCCAAGGGCTGCCAAAGCCAGCAATTTCTTGCTGCCGCGAATTCACCTTTGCGACAATCGTCACAACTTCTCGATCCTGAGAGGTCTCACGGCCGGGTCGAAATCCATGAGGTGTGTCCCGGCTGCAACGTCAACTTAGAGGAGGACTCTATGCAGAAGAAACTGATTGCCCTGGCAGTAGCCGGTCTGGCATCCGTTCCCGCCTTCGCACAGTCCAACGTGACCATCTACGGTCGCGCGGACGCTGGCTGGGTCAACAGCGGCGGCGACAGCGGCGGCATCCGGACCAACGGCAACAAGAACGAGGTCGCATCCGGTATCGGCGGCGGTAGCCGCTTCGGCCTGCGCGGCACGGAAGATCTGGGCAATGGCCTGAAAGCCATCTTCCAGATGGAATACAACGTGCAGCTCGACTCCGCCAGCATCGCCGCGGCGAACGTCACCACCAACCCGAACCCCTCGGGCCTGCGTAGCCGCAACGCCTGGGTCGGCCTGACCGGCAACTTCGGTACCGCCCTGATCGGCCGCGTCGATGGCGCCCGCTACGGTGTGGCCACCAAGTACGATCCGTTCGGCAGCGGCTATGTCGGCAACATGGCATCCCTGCAGACCCACGCCACCCGCGCCGACAACGCGCTAGTGTATGTGACCCCGAGCTGGGGCGGTTTCAAGATCGTGGGTGCCTACACCACCCAGTTGATCGGCCAGGAATCCACCGCTGGTGCGCAGACGACCACCGGTGTCGACCCCGTTGCGCCGGCCTCCGCCAACCGCGGCGATCTGCGCCTGTGGGCGATCCTGCCGTCCTATGAGAACGGCCCGATCAGCGTCACGTTCGACTACGAAGAAGCCAAGAACAAGGACCTGCCGGACACCAAGATCAAGCTGTACGTGGTGGGCGGTTCCTATGACTTCGGCGTCGTCAAGCTGCACGGCTACTGGGAGAAAGCCAAGTCCCAGGACGCTGGCGCTGCGCCTGCCACGGGTAACGGTTACATTCCCGTTGCCGGTGCCGACAACTGGGATCAGCGTAGCTGGATGCTGGGCCTGAGCGCTCCGCTCATGGGCGGCAAGACGGTGCTGCGTACGTCCTACGTTCGTCTGGATGACCGCACCGCGACCGACGTGAATGGCCGCCAGCTCACCGGCGACTGCCACAAGTGGGGCATCGGCGCCAGCTACTTCCTGTCCAAGCGCACCAGCGTGTTCGCCGACTACGCCAAGATCAGCAACAAGTCGCAAGGCACCTGCACGATCACCGTTTCCGGTGCGGCCGGCTCCTTCGACGGCGGTGGCGGCACGGGTCCTGCGGGCGGCTTCGGTGTCCGCGGCTTCGACCTGGGTATCGCCCACACCTTCTAATCGGCACAACCGGTTACGACGGTTCGAAAACGGGCGCCTTCGGGCGCCCGTTTTTTTGTCTGTGGGATTTGTTAGAGTGTTGTCATGATCCTGCCGCAGCCCACGACCGGGGTGACAAATTCGCGGCCTACCGGCAACTGGCTTCCCTGGAGGAATACGCCCTGATCGACCCCGACCGGCGGACGATCGAGGTGTTCCGCCGCATGCCGGATGGCAATTGGCTGCTGGCTACGGCGGAGGCTGCCCGGGGGCTGGTGCTGCGCAGCCTGGATTTCGTCGCGGCGCCGGAAGCGGTGTTCGAGGACGTCGAGGCCGCGGCTTCCGGTTCTGCGTAAACGCCGAGCGGACCGTGGGAAGCGTCAGGCCAGCAGTTCGGTCACGTCGATGCTCGCCGCCGGCAGCGCCTCGGCGCTCGCGACGCCATCGTGCAGGACGGTGATCTGCTGATATTCCCCGAACTCCTGCCGCGGCTGGCGATGCACGAGCAGCCGCTTGGCGATCAGGTCCACGAGCCAAACTTCGCGGATGCCGTGGCGGGCGTAGAGGGGGATCTTGTATTCCCGGTCATACGCTGCCGAAGAATCCGCGACCTCGACCACCAGTAGCACATCGCTTGGCTCCGGATGGCTGCCACGATAGAAATCGGCCCGCGGCCGCACGAGCGCCAGATCGGGCTGCGGCAGCGAATTCGCAGACAGGGCAAGCGGCTGCTGGACGTGGAGCAGGGCCTGGGCCGGGTCGATGGCGTGCAATCGTGCCACGAGAAGGTTGACGGTCCCTGCGTGCAGACTCCCTATCGGCGCCATCTCGATCAGCTCCCCTTCAATCAGTTCGATCCGGTCGTCCTCCTTGAGGATGCCCGCCGCGAGCATCTGCGCCATATCGGAGGTGGTGAGCCGATGACGCTGCAATACCGGGGAATCCGCAACCGTAGCCATCTTCACTCCAGCATGGAAAGGGCAATGCACCGCAGAGGAGGACGATTCAACGAAGAATCACTCAAGGGTCTCGCTTTTCCTCTGTGTCCTCTGCGTCCTCCGTGGTGAATGAACTTGCCGCTTTCGGGATCATAGCAACACCAGGTTGTCCCTGTGAATCAGCTCCGGTTCGTCGACGTAGCCGAGGATGCCCTCGATCTCGGCGCTCGGGCAGCGGGCGATGCGGCGCGCCTCCGAGCCGGGGTAGTTGATCAGGCCGCGGGCGATTTCGCGGCCGTCGGGGGCGCGGCAGGCGACCGCGGCGCCGCGTTCGAAGTCGCCCTCGACGGCGACGACGCCGATGGGCAGCAGGCTCTTGCCTGAGGCCAGCGCGCGCACGGCGCCCTCGTCGAGGATCAGGCTGCCGGCCAGTTGCAGATGATCGGCCAGCCACTGCTTGCGTGCCGCCAGCGGCGTGGCCGTGGCGTAGAGCAGGGTGCCCATGTCCTCGCCGGCGGCAAGCCGTACCAGGGCGTCGGGTTCGCGGCCGCTGGCGATGAGCGTGTGCGCCCCGCTGCGCGCAGCCCGCTGGGCGGCCCGCACCTTGGTGATCATGCCGCCGCGGGCGATGCCGCTGCCGGCACCGCCGGCCATGGATTCCAGGCCGGCATCGTCGGCACGCGCCTGGCTGACCAGCGTCGCGCCGGGATCGCGGCGCGGATCGACGGTGTACAGCCCCGCCTGGTCGGTGAGGATGATCAGGCACTCGGCCTCGATCAGGTTCGCCACCAGCGCGCCGAGGGTATCGTTGTCACCGAACTTGATCTCGTCGGTGACCACCGTGTCGTTCTCGTTGATGATGGGCACGACACCCAGTTGCAGCAGCGTCGTCAGCGTCGAGCGGGCGTTGAGATAACGCTTGCGGTCGGCCAAGTCCTCGTGGGTGAGCAGGATCTGGGCGGTGCCGAGTCCGTGGCGGGAAAACACCGTTTCGTAGGTCTGCGCCAGGCCCATCTGGCCCACGGCAGCGGCGGCCTGCAGCTCGTGCATGGCGTGGGGACGCACGGTCCAGCCCAGGCGTTGCATGCCGGCGGCGATCGCACCCGATGACACCAGCACGACTTCGCGGCCGTCGCTGCGCAGGCGCGCGATCTGGCTTGCCCATTCGGCCAACGCGTCATGGGCCAGGCCGGTGCCGTTGTTGGTTACCAGCGCGCTGCCGACCTTTACGACCAAGCGGCGCGCGTCACGGATCAGCCTTCTCATGCTCGGCGGTGTCTTCGGCGGCGTGGCGCTGCTGGTCCAGGTAGTCCATGACGGCGAAGGTCAGCTCCCGGCAGCCAGCGCCGTTGATGGCGGAAATGGCGAAGTACCGCGACACATTACCATACTTGCGGACCAGGGCTTCGATGCGCGCCTGGCGCTCCGACTCCGGTATCAGGTCGATCTTGTTCAGCACCAGCCAGCGCGGTTTCTCGTAAAGCTTGGCGTCATACTTGCGCAGCTCTTCGACGATGGCATGGGCATCGCGCAGGGGATCGGCGCCCGGATCGAAGGGTGCAATATCGACGATGTGCAGCAGCAGCCGCGTGCGCTGCAGGTGACGCAGGAACTGGTGGCCGAGACCCGCCCCTTCCGCCGCACCCTCAATCAGACCAGGGATGTCGGCGACGACGAAACTGCGATTGACGTCGGTGCGCACGACGCCGAGATTGGGATGCAGAGTGGTGAAGGGATAATCCGCCACCTTGGGCCGTGCCGCCGAGACGGCACGAATGAAGGTGGACTTGCCGGCGTTGGGTAGCCCCAGCAGGCCAACGTCGGCCAGTACGCGCAACTCCAGGTGCAGTTCGCGCCGCTCCCCCGGCTCGCCCGGCGTGCATTGGCGCGGCGCCCGGTTGGTGCTCGATTTGAAATGGATGTTGCCCAGGCCGCCGGCGCCGCCCTTGGCGATCAGCGCGCGCGCGCCATCGTGGTCGAGATCGGCCAGGACTTCGTCGGTCGCCCCGTCGCGGATGACCGTGCCCACCGGCATGCGCAGCACCATGTCGTCGCCGCCTTTGCCGTAGCAGTCCGAGCCCATGCCGTTCTCGCCCCGCTCGGCGCGGAAGATGCGTGTGTAGCGGTAGTCGATCAGCGTATTCAGATTGCGATCGGCCAGTGCGAAGATGCTGCCGCCCCGGCCGCCGTCGCCGCCCGAGGGCCCGCCCCGGGGCACGTACTTCTCGCGCCGGAACGTAGCCACGCCATTGCCGCCGTCGCCGGCAATGACCTCGATGATGGCTTCGTCGAAGAACTTCATGACCGCGGGTTGGAAACAGACGCTTTCACCGCAGAGGGCGCGGAGGACACAGAGGAAATGCAAACTGCTTGTTCATCTCTGCGTCCTCTGCGTCCTCCGTGGTGCAAAACAAAAAGCCCTGCCGCGACGGCAGGGCTTTTCGTCGCAGTGCGTGGCGGCTCAGGCGGCCGGGACGATGCTCACCGTCCGGCGCTGATTGACCCCCTTCACCGCGAATTGCACCGTGCCGGTGATTTTCGCGAACAGGGTATGGTCCTTGCCCATGCCGACATTGTCGCCGGCGTGAAACTGCGTGCCGCGCTGGCGCACGATGATGCTGCCGGCGTTGACTAACTGACCGCCGAAGCGCTTCAGCCCCAGGCGCTTCGACTGGGAATCGCGGCCGTTGCGCGAACTGCCGCCTGCCTTTTTGTGTGCCATGTGTGACTCCTGACTGGCTAGTGCGAAATCCGGCCGGTGCCGATTCCGCTACGCGTTGATGGCATCGACGCGCACTTCGGTGAAATTCTGGCGATGCCCCTGGTGCTTCTGGTAGTGCTTGCGCCGGCGCATCTTGAAGATCTTCACTTTCGGATGCCGGCCCTGGGCGAGAACCGTCGCCTTGACGGATGCGCCGGCCACCAGCGGCGCACCGATCTTCACCGATTCGCCTTCGCCGACCATCAACACCTGGTCGAGCGTGATTTCCGTGCCCACGTCTGCCGGTATCTGTTCTATTTTCAGTTTTTCGCCGGGGGCAACGCGATACTGCTTGCCACCGGTTTTTATGACCGCATACATGATGGACTCCCGTTGAACCGCCTGCTTCGAAGAACCGCGCATTCTACACAAAGCCGCCTTTCCGGTCAAAACCTTGAGGGCTGCGCTTGACGCGACAGAGGGCGGCGCCTACCATGGCGGCCGTCCGTTCCTTCGTCTGCCATCTTGTCCCACGAAGCCCTGTACGCCCTCATTGCCGACGACATGCGCGCGGTCGATGAGGTGATCCGCGACCGGCTGCACTCCGATGTGGTTCTGATTCGCCAAGTGGCGGAATACATCATCGGCAGCGGCGGCAAACGCCTGCGTCCGGCGCTGGTGCTCCTCGCCGCCGGCGCCATGGGCTACCGCGGCACGCACCATCACGAGCTGGCCGCCGTGGTCGAGTTCATCCACACCGCGACGCTGCTGCACGACGACGTGGTGGACGAATCCGACCTGCGCCGCGGCAACAAGACCGCCAATGCGCTGTTCGGCAATGCGGCGGCGGTGCTGGTGGGCGACTTTTTGTACTCGCGCGCCTTCCAGATGATGGTCTCGGTGGACAGCATGTATGTCATGCGGGTACTGGCGGATGCCACCAACACCATCGCCGAGGGCGAGGTGCTGCAACTGCTCAACTGCCACAACGCCGACATCGGCGTCGAGGAGTATCTGCAGGTCATCCGCTACAAGACGGCCAAGCTGTTCGAGGCGGCGGCCCGGCTCGGCGCCATCGTCGGCGGCGCGCCCCGGGAGGTGGAGGAGGCGCTGGCGCGCTACGGCATGCACCTGGGCACGGCGTTCCAGTTGATCGACGACGTGCTCGACTACTCCGGTGACGAACACGCCACCGGCAAGCATCTCGGCGACGACCTCGCCGAAGGCAAGCCGACGCTGCCGCTGATCCACGTGCTGCACCACGGCGACGCGGACCAGTCGCAATGCGTGCGGCGCGCCATCGAGCACGGCGGGCGGGACGAATTTCCCGCCGTGCTAGCGGCCATACGCAGCACCGACGCGCTGGACGAAACGCGCCGGCGCGCCGAGGCGGAAGCGCAGGCCGCCCGTGAAGCACTGGCGCTCGTTACGCATTCAACCTACCGCGAATCTCTGCTAAACTTATGCGCTTTCGCGGTCAAGCGTGATCACTGATCCCGGGATCGCGCCGGCCATCCAGCGGGGGCACACATCCCTGCGACAGTTGGTTCCATCGGGGTGTAGCTCAGCCTGGTAGAGTACTGCGTTCGGGACGCAGGAGTCGGAGGTTCAAATCCTCTCACCCCGACCAATCTTTTCCCGAAGTTTTCCCAAAGGTTCGAGGTCGGTATCCTGCCGCGACGAGCAGGCCCTGAGAGGCGATCTTCTCCACCGGGCGGACGATGCTGCTGGTCACGAGTGATCCTGGCCAGCCCAACTGAGCGCCTCGTCGTGGTTCATGGGTCGGACATGGAACGTGTGCTCCCTGCGGCAGCGGTAGCCGTCTGCGCGCCGACCAGGATTATTGCGCCAATACCCCGATGCGGCTATCGTTCCGCTATGAATACGCGTTACGACGAAGGCATTGCAGGGAATCCCGTGGCTCGCCGGACATCCGTTCGCGCCGCCAACCTGTGACGCTCCGCCTGCGAATCGCCGCCAGGGCTGCCGGTGAGATCGAGCGCGCTGATGCGTGTTGGCGAGAGAACAGATTGGCCGTGCCTGGCGCGGTTCGGGAAGATGTGAGGGCTGCGTTCCAACTGTTGCGTCAGCAGCCCGGCGTCCGCGCTGCGCTAGCAGGCGACCGTCAACGCGTGGTCCTTCGTAGTACTGCGGTCCAGGTACGTTGCCCGCAATCGTCATTTCGGCTTGGCAAACAACGACGCCACCGCCTCCCCCGTCGGCCGGTTCTCGTTGACGTGCCGCAGGGCGCCCGGGAAGTACTGGGCGGTGAGGCTCTTGCTGTGGATCGGAACCTCGCCGCCGGCACCGAAGCGGCGCCAGTCCTTGACCCAGAAGATGTCGTTACACAGCTCGAGCATGCCGATGGTCTCGCGGTCGCCGATCAGGATGCCTTGCACGCGTAGCCCCAGCTCGTCCCGCGCCTTGGCGACCAGTTCGGCGATGTCGGGCGGCGCGCCGAACTCGCCGTCGGTGGCGAGCAGCAGGTCGGCGAAGCGCCACTCCTCTGCGTTCAGGCGCTCGACGGCACGGCGCAGGGGCTCGCTCACCTCCGTGCCCCCCTTGAAGCTCTGCGTGAGGAAGGTGATCACCGCCTCGATGCCCTGGGCATCGACGGGCAGTTCCAGCTCGAGGATCTCCTCCGGTCCGCCGAAGGCATAGACGTAGCAGCGGCGCCGCTGGGCGTTGGCCACGCGCATGGCTTCCAGCACCGCCGCCTTCGCCACCTGCTCGGCGCCGCCCTGCATGGAGCCGGAGGTATCGACGCAGACGATCATCGGTCCCATCTCCAGCCGGCGCTCGGGGATGGGCTGCGGGTTGGGACGCCAGCTTTCGGATTCCACCAGCACCGGCTCGTTCAGGGTATCGTCGTCCTCGTAGGTGAGCAGCGCATGTTCGGCGTGGCGCGCGAACCAGGCCAGGCGCAGGCGCGGGTGGCGCATGTGCACCGCTTCGCTCGGCAGCATGCGGGCGATGGAACCGGAGCGATGGATGCCGCGGGTCTCCGCCGGCAGCTCGGGCACGTGGATCTCGCGCATGCGGGGCGCCAGCGTGCGCGTCTTCTCCATCACCCGCACCTGGGGCAGGTTCGAGGGGTCCGGCTCCTCGGTCTGCTGCGCGCGGCCCAATCGCCGAATGACGGCGCGCAGCTCGGGCAGATGCTCGAGCAGCTTGCGGATGCGCACCAAATCCTGCCAACCCTCGCTGCGCAGCAGCCCGCGGGTCAGGTCCCAGCGGTTGAACTTGAGGGCATCGCCGAGGTCGTCGAAGACGAACAGCAGCGCCTCGATCTCGCTCGCCGTCTCCTGCCATTCGTCATGGAAGGCCTGGGCGGCGCGCTGGATCGCCGCTTCGCGCCCGCACTCGTCCTGGTAGTCGATGATGCGGTCGCTGTGCCAGAGCATGGCGCGCAGCACCTGACCGGTGACGTCCTCGTGGTGCTCACAGTACTTCGGCAGGCCCAGTTGCGCGATCTTTGCCAGGAACGCCGCGGCCGCGGGCGGCGGTGGCCACGCCAGTCCCGCCACGCACGGCGCCTCGCCCTTGATCAGAACGTCGCGCAGCTCGGGCATCTGCTGCAGCCGCGGCAGCAGTTCGCCCAGGCTGTTGATGATGCTTTGCAGCCACAGCTCGCGCGGCAATTCCTCGAGCGGCGCCAGCGGCGCGTCGAGGGCGTAGGGATCGAAGCCGTTGCCGTGGATCTGCATGGGCGCGTCAGCCGACCGCGATCGGCTGCGGGGCGGCATCGTCCGCGGATTCGGTGCATGGGAGCGCGCCGAAACCGGCCTTGACGCGGCCGATGCGGTGGTACAGCGCCGCGGCGTTGTTGCGCGTGCCTTCCAGATTGGCCCGCGCCGTCGCGGCGAAATACGGCGGTAGCCACAGGTGCTCGCGCACCTCGCGCTCCAGGTCGCCGAGGGTCTCGTCGAGTTTGCGCAGGTAATCGTCCAGTTGCGCGATCAACTCCTCCGTCTGCGCCACGCGCGCCGCCACGTGGGAGGGGCCGTAGGCGCGCTGCTTGAGGAAGCTGGGCATGCGCAGTGCCGCATCGCCGCCCTTGGCGTCGGTCAGGCCGGCGGCCATCGCCAGCTTGCCCTCGGCGTTGTAGTTGAGATCGTTGGCGTTCTCCTCCAGCTCAAGCTGGGCCTCGAAGGCCTCGACGACGCGCGTGAAGCGCTCCAGGCTGAGTGCCTCGTAGGTGCCGAGCTGCGTGCCGTACCACTGCTCGATGCGCGGACGCTGCTCGACGCTCTGGGTAGCGCAGAACTGCACCAGCCACAAATCCCAAATGGATACCGCGTCGCGGCCGTTGGTCAGCGCCGAGGTCTTGAGCAGGCGGACGATCTTGCGCCAGCGCCGGTCGGAAACGTAGATCTGCTCTTCGGCGAGGAAATCGCGCAGCGCGGCAAGCAGGTCCATGACAACCGCCGGCAGGGCTACCTGGTCGATGTGTTGGGTGATCGCGGTCAGATCGGCGTTGGTCAGGCACAGCTCGTCGGCGATGTCGATCGTCTGCTCCTCCGGCAGGGCGAGCAGGTCGGCGAAGGCGTCGCGGCTGACGGGCTCGACGGCGTAGCGCAGGAGAAAGCGATCGTAAAAGGCGGCGATGACCTCGTCCTCGGGTACCTGGTTGGTGGCGCCGATGACGCTGATCAGCGGTGTGGCGACGCGCTGGGCACCGTTGTCGAACTCGCGTTCGTTGAGCAGCGTGAGCAGGGCGTTGAGGATGGCGCTGTTGGCCTTGAACACCTCGTCGATGAAGGCGATGGCGGCGCTGGGCAGATAGCCGGCGATCTGGCGCTCGTAGCGGTCCTGCTCGAGGGCGGCGATGGACAGCGGCCCGAACAATTCCTCCGGCACGGAAAAGCGCGTCAGCAGTCGCTCGAAGTAGGCGGAATCGCGGAACGCCCGATGCAGCCGTCGCGCCAGATCGCTCTTGGCGGTGCCGGGCGGTCCGATCAACAACAGATGTTCGCCTGCCAGTGCTGCGAGCAGGGCCAGGCGTACCGGCGTTTCCCGCTCGATCAGGCCGCGCGATAAAGCGTCGATAAGAGCGGCGAGTTGGGGCTTGAGGGGTTGTGCGTCTGCACTCATGGCGGTTCCCGTCCTATTTGATTTCCGAGTCGATATGGATCTCCAGTCCGCTCGCACCAGGCTTCACCGGCTTGCTCAGTCCTTGCAGGTCGCCTGCCTTGGCGGCTGCGTCGCCGGATTTCGATATACGCGCGCCAACGACCACCTGCGCCGCGCCGGAAAGCTTGGCCTCGGGCGCCATGGCCAGGGAGTCGTCGAGTGAAAACGAGAAAGGCAGATCCTTGACCTGCTTGCGCAGGGTTGCCAGCGGCATGCGCGGGCCTTCGGCCGGGCGGGCGAAGACAAACACCGTGTCGGTCGGCGCGACCCGATCCGCCAGCGCCGGCGCGAGCTGCACCGTACCCGTTATCGTGCCTGCAGAAACCTTCGTCGCCGGTGCGGCCGTCGCGGGTTTCGCGCCGTCGAGCTTGCCGCGGCTTCGCGCCTCGGCAATGCTGCCTGCCACCGACCGGCCGATGTCGGAATCCTCGGGGACCAGCTCGAGCAGCTTCTGCCAGTGCCTCACCGCCGCGGCAAAGTCGTTGCGCTCGAACGCGGCCGAGCCGGCCATGGCCAGCGCTTTTGGATTGGCCGGATCGGCCTGCAGGGCCTGCGCGATGAGCCGCTCCGGCTCGCCCTGGAGCTTGCGTCCCTGGGCCATGGCCAGCGCATCGGCATAATCGGCGAGCAGTTGGGCGTCACCCGGAAGTTGCTTGACCGCCTGGGCGTAGGCGCCGCTGGCCTCCGCATAGCGCTTCAGCACGCGATAGGAGCGGGCCAGCATCACCCAACCCTCGACGTTGTCCGGCTCCTCCTTCAGCTTTGCCGCAAGCGTATCCACCATGGCGGCGATCTGCTCTTCGCTGATGGCGTGTTCTTGCGATGCCTGATTCACCGCCTTGGCCGGGTCGAGCCCTTGCGGGTTGCCCAGCAGAACGTACAGGCCGATGGCAAGCACCGGCACGCCGATACCGACGGCTGCCGCCACGCCTTTGCCCGTGCGCATGGCGGCCTGTGCGGCTCGTGCCTGGTCGCCCACTTCCTGCAACAGCCGTTGCTCGATGTCGCGCCGTGCCGCGTCGTGCTGCTCCTGGCTGATGGTGCCGGCGACGAGGTCGGACTCGAGTTCTCGCAACTGATCGCGGTAGATCGATATGTTGGCCGCATCCTGGGAGACGAGGTGCGGTCGAAGTGCCCTGCTGCCGAGCAGCGGTGGCACGGCGAAGAGCAGCGCACCGGCGAGCAGCAGGCCGGCGATGATCAGGAACAGCGTCATGCTCGGTCCCGCTTATCGTCGGCTTCGAGCAGCGACTGGGCGCGGGCGTGCTCGGCGGCACTCAATGGCGCGTCGCGCACCTTGAGATTGCGCTGGCGCAGCTTGAGGAACAGCACCGCCAAGCCAACCACGAGCAGCACGAAGGGGCCGAACCAGAGCAGCCAGGTCGTGGACTTCACCGGCGGGTTGTAGAGCACGAAGTCGCCGTAGCGCTGCACCATGAAGTCCATGATTTGCTTTTCGGTCATTCCCTGGCGCAGCTTCTCGCGTATCTGGTTCTTGAGATCGACGGCGAGATCGGCGTGGGAATCGGCGATGGTCTGGTTCTGGCACACCAGACAGCGCAGCGTCTCCGCCAAGGCATTGACGCGCTTCTCCAGCGCCGGATCGTCCGCGGCCGGCGCTGCGTCGCCGGCGTGGACCAATGGTACGAACGCCAACAGCATGGCCAGCAGCAGTGATCGAAACCTACGATTGGCCATTGAGCTCTTTTACCAGCGGCAAAATCCTGTCGCGCACGGCTTCCCTCGTGAGCGGCCCGATATGCTTGTGGCGGATGATGCCGGCCTTGTCGATGACGAAGGTCTCCGGTACGCCGTAGACGCCATAGTCGATACCCACGCGCCCGTCGGCATCGAAGGCGGAAAGCACGTAGGGATCGCCGAACTGACGTAGCCAGTCCTTGCCGTCCTCACGCTGATCCTTGTAATTCAGCCCGTAGATAGGCACGGCGTTCGACTTGGCTAACTCGACCAGGACCGGGTGCTCCTGGCGGCAGGACACGCACCATGACGCCCAGATGTTCAGCAGCCATACCTTGCCCAGCAGGTCCGCCTGGGAAATGGTCTTGTCCGGTTCGTGGAGCCGGGTCAGCTTGAAGGCCGGCGCCGGCTTGTCGATCAGCGGCGAGGGTACTTCGCGCGGGTTCAGCTTCAGGCCGACGAACAGGAAGCCCACCAGAACGATGAATACGCCGAGGGGCAGAAGAAAGCGGTTCATATGGGCAACGACAGTGTCTCGATTACGGCTGGTGGGCGGAGGCGGTGGCCGTCGCCTCGGGCGCGTGGCCTGCATCGCGCTCGCGACGCGCAGCGAGCACGCGGTAACGCCGGTCGCAGGCGGCGAGGATGCCGCCGAGGGCCATGAGCACGCAGCCGCCCCAGATCCAGTCTACGAACGGCTTGTAGCGGATTTGCACGATCCAGGTCTGCGCATCCAGCGGCTCGCCCAGCGAAACATAGAGATCGCGCAGCAAGCCGGTGTCGATGGCCGCTTCGGTCATGGGCATGCGCTGCACCGTGTAGATGCGCTTCTCGGGCGTCATGGTCCTGACGACGCGGCCGTTCTTGCTGACTTCGATGGTGCCGCGCGCGGCGGTGTAGTTCGGCCCCTGGACGTCGCTCACCCCCTGGAAGCGGAAGCTGTAGCCACCCAGTTCGGCGACGTCGCCGGGACGCATTTTCAGATCCTTGTCGGCTTCGTAGCCCTTGACCAGGGTCACGCCGATGATGAACACACCCACGCCGACGTGCGCCAGCAGCATGCCGAGGAAACCCAGCGGCAGGGCCCGCAGCCGCGCGCCGAGCGGACGCGCGGCATCCGTGCCCTGCTGGAGCCGGCGTACCAAGCTAACGACGCTGGCAAAAATCACCCAAAAGGCGAGCAACAGGCCGAACGCCACCATGGGCGACCAGGCGCCCATGACGAACGGGAACAGCGCGGCACTGGCGATGCTGATCGCAAGGGCCCAGCGCAGCCGCAGCGCCAAATCCGGCAGCGTGGCCTGCTTCCAGCGCGCGAAGGGTCCGACCGCCATCAGGAATGCCACCGGTGTCATGAGCGGTACGAACACCGCCTCGAAGTAGGGCGGGCCGACGGAGATCTTGCCCAGGCCGAGAGCGTCGAGAAACAGCGGATAGAGCGTGCCAAGCATCACCGAGCCGGCCGCCACGGCGAGCAGGACGTTGTTGGTGAGCAGCATCGACTCGCGCGAGACGAGTCCGAAGCTGCCGCCCAGGCCCACCTTGGGCGCGCGCCAGGCGAACAGCAGCAGCGAGGCGCCGATGACGATGACCAGGAAACTGAGGATGAAGATGCCACGCTTGGGGTCGGTGGCGAAGGCGTGCACCGAAGTGAGCACGCCGGAGCGAACGAGGAAGGTGCCGAGCAGGCTGAGCGAGAAGGCGAAGATCGCGAGCAGCACCGTCCAACTCTTGAAGCTGCCGCGCTTTTCGGTCACGGCCAGTGAGTGCATGAGCGCGGTGCCGATGAGCCAGGGCATGAAGGAAGCATTCTCGACCGGGTCCCAGAACCACCAGCCGCCCCAGCCCAGCTCGTAGTAGGCCCACCAGCTGCCCAGGGCGATGCCGAGCGTCAGGAACATCCAGGCAATCGTCGTCCAGGGACGCGACCAGCGCGCCCAGGCGGCGTCCAGGTGGCCGCCGAGGAGCGCCGCGATGGCGAAGGCGAAGGCGACCGAGAAGCCGACATAGCCCATGTACAGCATGGGCGGATGCAGCACCATGCCGGGGTCCTGAAGCAGGGGATTCAGGTCGCGCCCGTCGTCGGCGGCCGGCAGCAGGCGTTCGAACGGGTTCGAGGTGAACAGCATGAAGGCGATGAAGCCGACGCTCACCAGGCCCATGACGCCGAGCACGCGCGCCACCATCTCGTCGGGCAGGTGGTCGCTGAACACGGACACGGCCACCGACCATACGGTCAGCATCAGCACCCAAAGCAGCAACGAGCCCTCGTGGCCGCCCCAGACGCCGGCAATGCGATAGGCCAGCGGCAGCCTGGAGTTGGAGTGCTGGGCGATGTACTCGACGGAGAAGTCGTTGCTGATGAAGGCATACGTGAGACAGCCGAAGGCGATGGCCACGAACACGAACTGGCCTTGCGCCAGGGGCCGCGCTGCGCTGATCCACTGCCCATTGCCGCGGCTGGCGCCGGCGATGGGCAGCGTACCCTGCACCAGCGCCAGGCACAGCGCGACGATTAAGGCAAAATGGCCGAGTTCGGGGATCACTGTTTCACCGTCTTCGCCGCCTTGTGCGCCTGATCCACTGCGTGCTGTGCTTCGGGGGGCATGTAGTTCTCGTCGTGCTTGGCCAGCACTTCGTCGGCGACGAACACGCCGTCGGCGCCGAGCTTGCCCTGGGTGACGACACCCTTGCCTTCCCGGAAAAGGTCCGGCAGCACGCCCTTGTAGTGGACGGGGATGGTCTTGGCCGTATCGGTGACGGCGAAGCTCACGGTGATGCCGTCGCTCTGACGCTTGACGCTACCCGGTTCTACCAGTCCGCCGATGCGGAAGCTGCGGCCCTTCGGCGCCTCGTCCGCGGCCACCTGCGAGGGCGTGAAGAAGAACACCAGATTCTTCTGGAAGGCGCTCAGCACCAGCGTCGATGCGATCGCCAGTCCGGCCAGTCCGGCCGCCACCAGCGCCAGTCTCTTATGTCTCGGTTTCATTTGCCGCTCCGAAAGATCATTGCCGCCGGTCCCGCTGCAGAGACTGCCGCGAAAGGCGGGCAATTGCCCGCTTGATGAGATTTCCGCGCCGGAACACGAGTACGACTTCCGCAGCCATAAACACGGCGGTGACCAGATACGACCCCCAGACGTAGAGGCCGTAACCGCCCATGGCCCAGAAATCGGCCCAACTATTCCAGTTCATTGTTCCGCCACCGCCAACTGCCTGACCCAGTCGCTGTTGCGCTCGCGCTCGAGGATGACACTGCGTACGCGCATCAGGGCGACGGCGATGCTGTACATCCAGAACCCCAGGGCCATGAGCAGCATGCCCCAGAGCATGGTCTTGGCCATCGAAGGGGCAGCCGTCAGGCTCACCGAGGCGCCCTGGTGCAGGGTGTTCCACCACTGCACCGAGAAATAGATGATCGGAATGTTCACCACACCCACCAGCGCCAGCACGGCACCCGCACGGTCGGCGCGTCGCGGATCGTCGATGGCCGCCTGCAGCGCCATGAACCCTAGATACAGGAAGAGCAGGATAAGTTCCGAGGTGAGCCGGGCATCCCACACCCACCAGGTGCCCCAGGTCGGCTTGCCCCAGAGCGCACCGGTCCACAAGGCGATGAAGCTCATCAGCGCGCCTGTGGGGGCGAGCGCGGTCGCCATCATGGAGGACAGCCGGGTGTTGAGCACCAGTCCCAGACCGGCCCAGAACGCCATGACCACGTAGATAAACATACTCATCCAGGCGGCCGGAACATGGATGAAGATGATCCGGTAGGCCTCGCCCTGCTGGGCGTCCGTGGGTGCGACGAAGAATCCGAGGTACAGGCCGACGACGCAAAATGCCGCTGCCGCCAGCCAGAACCAGGGCACCATGCGGCCGGCCAGCTCGTAGAACAGTGGTGGCGAGGAGAACTGCAGCCACCGGATATCGGCGAGCGCCATCAGAACGCCTTCGGCCGGCATCGGTGCGGCCACTGTCGTGCCCTCGTCACTGGGGCAATAGACTGGAATCGCGTCTTCATCCTCTGACGATCATAGTGCTTCGAGTACGGCATTGCTATTCGACCGATATCCGCAGTGCGACGGCGGTGGCCAGGGGCGCCACGACCAATGCCAGCAGGAGACAGGCGGCGAGCAGCAACAGGTGAGCCGCGGGACCCAGACCAGCGGCCTGCGCGCCCACTGCCCCGGCACCGAAAATCAGCACCGGTACGTAAAGGGGAAGGATCAGGAGCGCCAGCAGAACGCCCCCGCCGCGCAGGCCGAGAGTCAAGGCGGCGCCTACCGCCCCGATCAGGCAAAGCGTCGGCGTACCGAGCGCCAAAGATAATATCAGGACGCCCAAAGCGGATTGTTCCAGGTCAAACTGCAGGCCAAGCACTGGCGTGATGAGCACCAGCGGCAAGCCGGTCGTCAGCCAGTAGGCGGCCACCTTGCCGAGCACGATCAGAACCAGCGGTTCGGTGGACAGCAGCATCTGCTCCAGCGTGCCGTCTTGGTAGTCGGCGGCGAACAGGCGCACCAGCGAGAGCAATGTCGCCAGGAGCGCCGCCACCCAGAGCACGCCGGGCGCCATCGTGCGCAGCAGGTTGGGCTCCGGCCCTACCCCAAGGGGAAAGAGGCTGGCGACGATGACGAAAAAGGCCAGCGTCGTGAGGACGTCGGCGCGCCGCCGCCAGGCCAGCAGCAGGTCGCGGCGGATGACGGCGGCGAGCGTGTTCAGCACGCCGCCGCCTTGCCCAGGTCGAGCACTTGGCAGTTCGCGGCGTGCACCGGTACTTCCTGATGGGTGGTCATGACGACCATGCCGCCGTGGTCGAGATGGGATTCGATGGTCGAGCACAGGTCGGTGATCGCGCCCTGATCGAGGGCCGTAAATGGCTCGTCGAGTATCCACAGAGGCAGGCTGCGGCCGAGCAGCAGGCGCGCCAGCGCTACGCGCCGCCGCTGACCCTGGGACAGATGCTTCGCTGGATGATCGACGAACCAGGCCAGGCCGAACTTCTCCAGCGCGCCCAGCGCCGACGACTCGTGGACGCGCACCCCGGCGACGGCACAGGCGACGCGCACGTTCTCGATCGCCGTCAACTCGTCCTTTACCGCATTGGCATGGCCGAGATAGAGCAGTTCGGCGTGATACTCCTCGCGCTGCTTGCGGATGTTTCGGCCGCGCCACAGGACTTCGCCGGTCTCGGGTGTCATGAGTCCGCACAGCAGGCGCAACAGGCTGGTCTTGCCGGCACCGTTCGGCCCGGCCACACGCAGCAGCCCGCCGGCATCGAGCGAGAAACCGACTGCCTCAAACAGGCGGCGGTCGCCGCGCTGGCAGGCTAGTTCGCGTACTTCGAGCATGGGCGGGGCGGCTGCCCGGTGCGGCCGCCGGAAAGAAAGCCGCGATTATACCGGTGTCGCACCCGGCTAGACGGCAGGAGGCGCCGGCGTGGCCGGGCCGGAATCGGCCATGGTGATGGCCGTTGCCGGACACAGCGCGACGCAGGCGCCGCAACCGGTGCAGGCTTGGGCATCCAGCTCCGGCAGCGACGCGCCGCCAAGGCGCGGCCGGAACCGGATCGCCTGCGCCTCGCAAGCATCGCCACAGGTCCGGCAGACCACGTCGCGCCGCGCCAGGCAGGTCGTACCGAGGACGGCCTTGATGGTCCATGGTGACCGGTGCTCGCTGCGCTGAAGGGCGCCGTCGCGGCAGGCGTCGACGCACTCGCCGCAGAAGGTGCACTCGCCGCGGGCGAAGTCGATGCGCGGGTAGTCGCCGCGACCCTTGACAATGATGTGGGTCGGGCAGACGTCGATGCAGGCGGCGCAGCGCGTGCAGCGGGCGACGAATGCTTCCTCGGCAAGCGCCCAGGGCGGACGGATCGCATCGGTCCGGCCGGAGAAGTTGCCGCGTAGGAATTGTCTGCGTGATGTGGCCATGGTCGTGATCCTTCGATCGACCAAGGGTAATGCAAATTCCCCCTTTCGCGCATCGGGTGCCCAGGCGTGGCGGTCTGATGGGGACAGTTGACGCCCGGCATCGCCGCGGGCGCAGTATGTTGCTGTTGCCTCTGCGCCGTATCACCGGTGCCACGCCCCGGAGGGCGAGTGGATCGACGCTGCGAGCTTTTCCGTCCAGACTGGTTACGAGAACGGGTGATTCCGGTTTGACAAGTGTCAACGCGCACCGTGTCGGGGGTGGCATGGTACAAGATGTGTGAACCGCAGTCCGCCGCGACCTGGCATACGGAAGGGACGCGTACTCCATGGAAATCCACGAGATCAGCCTCATCGGCGGCTTCGGCAAGACCGGCGAGCGCGAGCCGGTGCCACGTCTCGATATGCGCATGGGTGATGTCGTGAGCGTCGTCGGACCCACGGGCTCGGGCAAGACCATGCTCATCAATGACATTGCGCTGTTCGCCGATGCCAACACGCCATCGCGGCGACGCGTCCTGGTGAATGGCGCGCCACCGCCGGCCATTTTCCAGGAGGATCCCTCGCACAACCCCATCGCGCTGATCACGCAGCACACGACCTTCCTCTCTGACCTGCCGGTGCGCGAATTCCTGCGCATCCATGCCAGGATCCGGCGCGCCGCGCGCCAGGAATCGGCAGTCGAGGAGACGCTCGCGTTCGCGAACGAGCTCACCGGCGAGCCGATCATCGAGCAGGCGGCGATGACCGAGCTCTCCGGCGGCCAGACACGTGCGCTGCTGGTCGCCGACGCGGTGGTCATCGGCAATTCGCCGATCATCCTGCTCGACGAGCTGGAGAATGCCGGCATCGACCGGCTGCGCGCGCTCGAGCTTCTCAAACGCTATCGCAAGATCTTCATCTTCGTCACCCACGATCTGAGGATCACGCTGTTGTCGGACTACCGCGTCGTGCTGTTGCGCGGTGCCATGCAGGCAATCGTGTCTCGCGCCGAAGAGGAGCGCCGCGTGGCGAGTCGCATCGGGCTGCTCGACGAAGTCATGGTGGAGATGCGTAACCGCCTGCGCGCCGGCGAGCGACTGGCCGAACACGACCTCGTTGGCGAACTCAGGCACGTGCTCGATGCACCGTCCGAGGAGGCCGCGCGATGAGGGCGGTCGTCTGCGCCGGGCCACCAACGAGCGGCAAGACGACCGTGCTGCGCCACGCCGCACGGCGGCTCGCCGAGCGCGGTCGCCGGCTCGCATATCTCAAGGTCGATGTGCAGTACTGCGACGAGGACGAACTCTTCGCCCGCGAGCTGGGTATCCCGGCGCGCAAGGTCTATTCGGGCGATCTGTGCCCAGACCATTGCAGCGTGCTCGTGCTGGGCGACGCGCTGGCGTGGGCGGGACGCGAGGCGGCCGAGTTTCTGTTGGTCGAGACTGCCGGACTGTGCCTGCGCTGCGCACCCTACATCGAGGGCGCGCTCGGCATGATCGTGCTGGAGGCGACCAGCGGCATGAACCTCCCGCGCAAGATCGGCGCCATGCTTACGCTCGCCGACTTGGCGGTGGTGACCAAGATCGACCTCGTCTCCCAGGCGGAAAAGGAGGTGTTCCGCGCCAATCTGCTCGACACCGCCGACGTGCCGGTGATCGAGACCGATGCGCTGCATGGCATCAACCTCGAGCCGGTGGTGCGCCGGATCGAGACCACGCCCGAGCTGGTGCAACCCTCGCGGCTGCGCGGCAGCCCGCCGATGTCCGTGTGCACGATCTGCGCCGGCAAGAAAGAAATCGGCTGGGAGCATCACTACGGGATCGTCCGTACGCTTGACTCCGACCTCTTCTACCGGGGCGAGTGATGGAGCAGCGCGTCGCCGAGATCGCCGCCACGCTGCCGGGCAAGGACTGCGGGCAGTGCGGCTTCAAGACCTGCGCGGGCCTGGCCGAGCTGATCCTGCACGACCCGGGCGCACGCCGCCGCTGCGTGCATCTGCAACCGGGCGCGGCGGCCATGCCGCAGACTGCGCCCGAACCCGAGACCGTGTGGCACGACCTCCTCGGCCGCGAGTATCAGATGGTGCTGGAACCCTTCCCCGAGGACCCTGGACCGCGCGAGCATATCCTGCCGTTCAATCCCGCGCTCGCCGAGCGACTGGGCCTGAAAGCGGGCGACATCCTGTTCGGGCGTCCGGCCGCGGTCGGCTGTCCGGTGACCCACGTCGGACGTGTGATGGAAGCGCCCGAGCCCCTCTCGGGTGCTCTCGTGTGGTGCGTGGTCGGACCGATGGCGGCACGTGAGGCGCGCGGCGTCGAGATCGGCGGCTACCACACCATTGCTTACGAAGGGATGGTACGCCAGACACGCGTCGTGCTGCAGGTGGGTGTGCGCTACTTCTTCAAGCCCGCGTTGTGCATGCTCCAGGCGCGCCATTCCGGCGTGCTAAGTGCCGCCGCCCATCGTCCCGAAGGCTGGCGCGTGCGCTTCGAGGGCATCGCCATCGCGTGAGCGCGCACCCCGCGTCGGAAGCTCCTCTGGCAACGCGCGCAACGGCTCTGCCTTACGGATGGCGGCGCTGCAGATGGCTTCCGTCTGAGGAAGTTCGGACGTGTGGGTTTGATTTGCCCGATTGACAGCCGACGCTGCCGTGGGAGTAGTATCGGCAGTGACGAGGAGCGCTGCGCGTGATGCCGATTCTTGCGGCAGACGTGTGGGGTGGTCATCCACCGCAACGAGCACGACGAAGTGTTGTCTCGCTACATCGAGATCGACTTCGTTCCTTGGCTGCTGAGGAGCCAGCGCGAGGACGAGGTGGATTCCGCCGCGGCGCTGGCGGACAGCCTCGGGGGAGAGAGATCTTCGTGAAGGTGACAGGGATGGCCGCGAACGAAAAGGGGGGTGCATGTCGTCTGCTTACGACCTGACGGTGGGCGAGGCGCTGCGGCGGGCGGGTGTCAGTCGCCGTTGCTTTCTCAAGTTCTGCGCCACGACGGCGTCACTTCTGGCGCTGCCGCCGTCCGCGGTGCCGGCCATCGCGGCGGCACTGCAGAAGGCGCGCCGACCCTCGGTGATCTGGCTGTCATTCCAGGAATGCACCGGGTGCACCGAATCTCTCACCCGTTCGCACACGCCGTCGCTGGAAGGCCTGATCCTCGACCAGGTATCGCTCGACTATCACCACACCCTGCAGGCTGCGTCGGGCGCTGCCGCTGAGCAGGCGCGCGAGCAGGCGATGCACGAGCATGCCGGACAGTATCTGCTAGTGGTGGACGGCTCGATTCCGCTGGGCAATCCGGGCTATTCGACCATTGCCGGGGTGAGTAACGAGGACATGCTGCGCGAGGCGGCGAAGGGCGCTGCCGCCGTGATCGCGGTCGGCAGTTGCGCGGCCTACGGCGGCCTGCCCGCCGCCCAGCCCAATCCGACCGGCGCGGTGCCGGTGAGCAGGCTGGTCATGGACAAGCCGGTGGTCAACGTGCCCGGCTGCCCGCCTATTCCCGTCGTCATAACAGGCGTGCTGGCGCACTTCCTCACCTTCAATACATTGCCAGAACTCGATGCGCTGGGCCGGCCCAAGGTGTTCTACGGCGAAACCATCCACGACCGCTGCTACCGCCGGCCCTTTTATGACCAGGGCAAGTTCGCGGAGAGCTTCGACGACGAGGGCGCGCGCCGCGGCTGGTGCCTGTTCAAGCTGGGCTGCAAGGGGCCGATCGCCTACAACGCGTGCGCCACGACGAAGTGGAATCAGGGCGTGAGCTTCCCCATCCAGTCTGGTCACGGCTGCATAGGCTGCTCGGAACCCGGATTCTGGGACATGGGGCCGCTATACAAACCCCTGTCCATGCCCATCGGTCCGGTCGGCACCGTTGTCGCTGCGGCTGCCGCGGCAGGGCTTGCCGCCGGCGCCGCCGTGGCCGTGCGCAATCGCACGGCGAAGAATGCCGCGCGCGCCGCGCACCAGACGGTCACGGTGCACGATCTGGCGCAGGAGAGGAAGGCATGACACCGCTGGAGCTTCTTGCCTGGGTGCGCGGACCTGGTCTGGCGCTGGCACTTGCTATCTGCGTCTTCGGTGTGCTGTTGCGCCTGTTCGAAGTCTTCAGCCTAGGTCGCACGACTGATCTGGCGGTGCCGCGGCCGGCGAGCCCCGGCAGCGGCTGGCGCACTATCCTCAGCCGCTCCGTGCCGCCACCGGGGATGCTCCGGCAATCTCCCGTCACCTATATCGGCGGCTATGTGTTCCACATCGGCTTCGCCATTGCCCTGCTGTTCTTCGTGCCCCACATCGAACTGGTGCGCGGACTCACCGGGCTGCACTGGCCCGGCCTGCCGACGCCGCTGGTGGATGCCGCCGCGGTGGCCGGAATCATCGGCCTGATCGCCGTGCTGGCCAGCCGCCTTACCGATCCGGTCAAGCGCTTTATTTCAGGGGTCGGCGACTATGCCGCCTGGCTGCTCACGTTCCTGCCCCTGTTGACCGGTTATTTGGCATTCCATCACATGCTGCTGGACTACACGCTGATGTTGGCGCTGCACATCCTGTCCGTGGAACTGCTGCTGGTGGCGCTGCCCTTCACCAAGCTCTTCCACACCGTGAGCGTGTTCGTGTCGCGCTGGTACAACGGCAATATTTCCGGCCGGAAGGGCGTTGCATCATGAGCGCTTCCCTCGAACGAGGTGTCGCCGCCTTCAAGGAGGTGCTGGATGCGCCCATCGCCAGTTTCTTCTCCAGTTGCGTCCACTGCGGCTTGTGCGCCGAGGCCTGCCTGTTCTACACGGAAACGGGCGACCCGAAGCACACGCCAATCTACAAACTGGAGCCGCTACGCCGCCTGTGGCAGCAGGAGTACACCCTCACCGGAAAAGTCATGAAGCTGGTGGGACTGTCGAAACCGGTCACCGACGAGGAACTTGCCGCCTGGAGTCCCCTTGTCTATGACTCTTGCACCATGTGCGGGCGCTGTGCCATGGTATGCCCGGTAGGTAACGACATCACCTACATGGTGCGCAAGATGCGCGAAGGCGTGGCGGCGGCCGGGCATGCTCCGGAAGGACTGGTGGAGGCCACCGCCCGCGCCATCCAGAGCGGCAGCCCGGCCGGCGTCAAATGGGCGACGGTGCAGGCCCAGATCAGGCGCATGCAGGCGCAGTTCGGCATTGAGGTGCCGATCAACCGCGAGCGTGCGGATTACCTGGTGCTGCTGTCCTCGTGGGAGATCCTCAACTTCCCCGAGTACCTCGGCGCTGTCGGCAAGATCCTCGACCGGGCTGGCGCCACCTGGACCCTGGCCGAAGATGCCTACGAGGCAACGAACAGCGGCATCCAGATCGGGGTTTCCGACTTGGCGCGGGAACTGGTCGGCCGCATCGTTGCCGCGGCGGATCGCCTGAAGGTGAAATGCGTCATTAGTCCCGAGTGTGGCCACGCCTACACGGCGCTGCGCTGGGACGGGCCGAACCTGGTGGGCCGCCCATTCGGTTTCGAAGTCAAGCACATCCTCGAAGTCCTCGACGAGTTGCGTCGCGCCGGCCGGCTGCCGATGCAGGGCACCGTGGACAAGCCGCTTACCTATCATGATCCCTGCCAGATCTCGCGCCGCGGCGGCGTCTATGAGCAGCCGCGGACCCTGCTCCATAAGCTCGCGCCGCAGTTCCGGGAGATGCGCGACACGGGCGTGATGAACTGGTGCTGCGGCGGCGGAGGCGGCGTATCGGCCAACGAACGGGCCGAGAAGCTGCGCACTATCGCCTTCAAGCGAAAGAAGGCGCAGTTGGAGGAGCTGGGCGTGAAGACGATGGTCACCGCCTGCGCCAATTGCCGTGTCGTCATGGAGGAGGCGATGGAGCACTACCGAATGGATGTCGAGATGATCGGCCTGGCCGAGCTGGTGGCCGAGCATCTGGTCGAGAAGGAGTGAGGCCGTGAATCAGCGCGTCGTCATCGACCCGATTACCCGCATCGAGGGCCATCTGCGCATCGAGGCACAGATGAGCGGCGGCGCCATCGAGCAGGCCTATTCCTCGGGGACCATGGTGCGCGGCATCGAGGTCATTCTGCGCGAGCGCGACCCGCGCGATGCCTGGGCGCTGGCCCAGCGCATCTGCGGCGTATGCACGCTGGTGCATGGCATGGCCTCGGTGCGCGCGGTCGAGGATGCGCTCAAGTACCCGATTCCGCCCAATGCCGATCTCATCCGTAATCTGATGATCGGCGCCCAGTACATCCACGACCATGTCATGCACTTTTACCACCTGCACGCACTGGATTGGGTGGACGTGGTGTCGGCGCTGCAGGCCGATGCGAAGGCGACCTCGGCGCTGGCGCAGTCGCTGTCGAGCTACGCACGGACATCGCCGGGCTATTTCGCCGATGTGCAGAGAAAGCTCAAGGGTTTCGTTGAGTCCGGCCAGTTGGGTATTTTCCGCAATGGCTACTGGGGCCATCCGGCTTACAGACTGCCGCCGGAGGCAAACCTCATGGCGGTGGCCCACTACCTGGATGCCTTGGTGTGGCAGCGCGACGTGGTGGCGCTGCACACCATCCTCGGCGGCAAGAACCCGCATCCCAACTTCACCGTCGGCGGTGCGCCGGTGGCCATCAGCGTGCATCCGCAGCATCCCGGCAGGGGAAAGGGACCGCACTACCGCGGCGGCCAGGGTGGCACGGCGCTGGACGTGGTTGGATTGCAGCGCATCCAGGCAGTGATCAACGTCATGCGCGAGTTCGTCGATCAGGTCTACGTGCCAGACACGGTGGCGATCGCGGGCTTCTATAAAGACTGGTTCCGGCAGGGCGAGGGTCTGGGCAACTTCCTGACCTTCGGCGATCTGCCGACCAAGGGCATGGGCAATCCGTCCGGCTTCTTCTTCCCGCGTGGCGCCATCCTCAACCGCGACCTGTCCAGGATTCATGAGGTAGACCTCGCCGCCGAGGATCAGGTGCAGGAGTTCATCGCCCATTCCTGGTACGACTATGCCGATGGCAAGGACCGGGGGCTGCATCCCTACCGTGGCGAAACGAAGCTCAACTACACCGGTCCCAAGCCGCCCTTCCAGCAGTTGCCCGTGGAGCAGGCTTACTCGTGGCTCAAATCGCCACGCTGGAAGGGCTATGCCATGGAGGTGGGACCTTTGGCCCGCGTGCTCATGCTCTACGCCACCGGCCATGCGCAGACGAAAGAGCTCGTGACGTCGACGCTGCGAACATTGGACCTGCCGTTGACGGCGCTTTACTCCACCCTGGGGCGGACGGCGGCGCGCACGCTGGAAACGAAGATCATCGCCGACGCCATGCAGGGCTGGTACGACCAGCTCATCGCCAATATCAAGGGTGGCGATCTGCGCACGTTCAACGATGCCCTGTGGGAGCCCGCGACCTGGCCGCGGAGCTGCCGCGGTGTTGGCTTCATGGAAGCCCCCCGCGGGGCGCTGGCCCACTGGATCGTCATCGAGGAGGCGAAGGTCGCCAACTACCAGGCGGTGGTGCCGAGCACCTGGAACGCCGGCCCGCGCGACCCGGACGGCAAGCCGGGCGCCTACGAGGCGGCGCTTGCCGGGCACGCCCTGCACGATCCGCAGCAGCCGATCGAAGTATTGCGCACCATCCACAGCTTCGATCCCTGCATCGCCTGTGCCGTGCATCTCGTGGACGAGCGTGGCGCGGCGTTCGAAGTGCGGGTGATCTGACGGCGGCGGGTCCGGGGCCGCGGTCGTCAGCACACTTCACAGGTATTCACGGACCTAATTGGTCATGATCTTCAGCATGTCATTGCGCGTAAGCGCAGGGCGCCGCGGATTCCAGAACACATGCCGGAAAATCTCCCTGGATCCCGGGTTCCGCCCTGACGGGCAACCCCGGAATGACGAACCCCGCCGCCTGGGCCCTGTTTGCAATCACGCTCACCGATGACTGGACCTGTGGTCCCTGCAGTTGGACGTTGCCCGGGGCGTTCGTTGCAGTGAACTTGCTGCTTCTGGGGTTATACTCTTGGCGTCGAATACGCCCGTCGCATGTTTGCGGCGGCCGATGCCACGAACGGAGACCGCGCACAACGTGCTGCTTCGCCTGATTCTCCTCATTCTTCTGGGCTTCGTCATTTTCGCCCTGTACAAGGGGTTCAAGCGTTCGATCAAAGGTGGCGCGCAACCGCCGCCGAACGACAAGGCGGTGGAGCATATGGTTACCTGCGCCAAGTGCGGCGTTCATTTGCCCGAGAGCGACAGCGTCACTAGCGGTGGAAAACACTACTGCTGCGAAGAGCACCGCCGGCTGGCGGGCTGAGCCGGTGGCGGCGCCAGCCGCCCGCTCCGTCTCCTGGCCAGCCGGCTTGCCCGAGCCGGGTCCGGACACGGCCGAGTCCTTGTGGCGATCCCTGCACTATTTCAATCTATATCGCTTTGCCGTCGCCAGCGTTTTCTTCTTCGTTGCCACCGTATTCGAAGGTGGGCTGACTTTCGGCGCCCAGTCGCTGCGGCTGTTTCTCGGGGTCTGTATTGTTTACTGGCTGGCGGCGCTGTTCTTCCTCGTTGCCAGCCGCCGCGTCGGTGTCCGATTCGGATTCATCCTCGGCGCGCAGGTGGGCGTCGACATCCTGGCGCTGACCTTGCTGATGCATGCCAGCGGCGGGCACAAGAGCGGCATCTCGCTCATGTTGCTTGTCGTGCTGGCTGGGGCCGCGCTCGTCGGCCAGGGGCGCTCGACGCTCTTTTACGCCGCGGTGGCCACGATCGCGCTGCTGCTGGAACAGAGCTACCGTTCCATTCGTCTGGCGGCTGAGCCGGAGGAGTTCGTCCAGGTCGGGATAGTCTGCATCGGCTTTTTTGCCACCGCCATCAGCGCACGGCTGCTCGCCAGCCGCATCATTGCCCACGCCGAGCTGGCCCGCCAGCGTGGCGTCGATCTGGCGATTCAGATGCGCATCAACCAGCAGGTCATTCACGACATGCATGACGGCGTCTTGGTAGTGGATGCCGCGGGCCAAGTCCGCCAGCACAATCCCCAGGCCGAAGTGCTGCTCGGCGTCGTAGCGCCGGCGGCCTCCCATGTGTCCGCCTATTCGATGGCCCTGGCGCAGCGATTCGCCCGGCTCGATGGCGCCGGGGAGGCCAGCGCTTGCGTCATCCTGGCGCCGGGTAGCGGCAAGTCGCTCCAGGCGCGTTTTGTTCCCGCCGGCGAGGACGGCGATCTGCTGATCTATCTTGAAGACCTCGATCGCGCCCAGAGCCGTGCCCAGCAGCTGAAGCTCGCCGCGCTGGGGCGGCTGACCGGCAACATCGCCCACGAGATCCGCAATCCGTTGTCGGCCATCAGCCACGCTGCCGAACTGCTGCGGGAAGAAAAGCGCGCCGACATGCAGGCGCGGCTGACGCGCATCATCAACGACAACGCCCGGCGCCTGGAAAGGATGGTGCGCGACGTGCTTGACCTGGGACGACGCGACCGGGTCGAGGAGGAGGCGATCTCGGTTGCCCTGTTCCTCGATGCTTTTCTCGAGGAGTTCTGCATGCACGAAAAGGCTTCGCGCGAGACGTTTTCGCTGGACGTAGCGGAGGACGTGACGCTGCTCTTCGACCGTGCGCACCTCAACCAGGTGCTCTGGAATCTGCTGCGCAATGCGCTGCGCTACTGCAGCAGCTATCCCGGCGCGGTGCGTCTTCAGGCGGTGGTGGGCCGCGCCGGGCAACCTTCCGCAAACCGCGTCGAATTGCATATTATTGACGATGGGCCGGGGATTGCGGCGGAGCAGCGGACGCAGATCTTCGAGCCGTTCTTCACCACGGACGGCAAAGGCACCGGGCTCGGATTGTATATTGCGCGCGAATTGTGCGAAGCCAGCGGTGCGACGCTGGAAGTTCTGGACAATGCGCCCGGCGCGCACTTTTGCCTCACCGGCCGGCGCACCAACGGATAGTCACGCATGGGTAGAGTCGACCGCAGAAGCCGTCCACCAGCGGCGCAGGTACTGGTGGTGGATGATGAAGCCGACATACGCGAGCTGCTCGACCTGACGCTCGTGCGTATGGGGTTGGCGGCCGATTGCGTCGGTTCGGTGGCCGAAGCGCGGCAGATGCTGGAACAGCGGCACTACCAGCTGTGCCTGACGGACATGCGCCTGCCCGATGGCGATGGGCTGATGCTGGTGCGCTACATCGGCGAGCATTGCCGGGACCTGCCCGTGGCCGTCATCACCGCCTACGGCAGCATGGAGAACGCCGTCGCCGCCCTCAAGGCCGGCGCCTTCGATTACCTGTCCAAGCCGGTTTCCCTGGACAATCTGCGCGCGCTGGTGAAGTCGGCCCTGAACCTGCCGCAGCAACCGGCCGGTGCGGCGCGCGAGCCGGATGCCTATACCCTTCTCGGCGAGTCGGCGGCGATCCAGCAGGTGCGCGAGATGATCGACAAGTTGGCGCGCAGCCAGGCGCCGGTTTATATCTCCGGCGAATCAGGCAGCGGCAAGGAGCGCGCGGCGCGGTTGATCCACGAGCACAGCCCGCGCGCGAGCCAGTCATTCGTGCCGGTGAACTGCGGAGCCATCCCGGAGAACCTCATGGAAAGCGAGTTCTTCGGTTACAAGAAGGGCGCCTTCACCGGCGCGGACAGCGACCGCGACGGATTCTTCCAGGCCGCCAGCGGCGGCACGCTGTTCCTCGACGAAGTGGCCGACCTGCCACTGTCCATGCAGGTGAAGCTGCTGCGGGCGATCCAGGAGCGGCGCGTGCGCAAGATCGGCGACACCAGCGAAGACCCGGTGGACGTGCGCATTGTCAGCGCCACGCACCAGAATCTGAAAGCGCTGGTGGAGGCCGGCAAGTTTCGCCAAGACCTGTTCTATCGGCTCAACGTCATCGAGCTGAAGATGCCTGCCCTGCGCGATTGTCGCGAGGACATTCCGCTGCTGGCGGAGAAGATCCTGGGGCGGCTGGCAGCGGAGGCCGGTGTCGCCGCACCGCGGCTGACGGCCGAGGCGCTACGCGTACTTTCGGATTATCCCTTCCCGGGCAACGTGCGTGAGCTGGAGAACACGCTGGAGCGCGCCATGGCGTTGACGAGCGGCAGCGTCATCGATACCGACGATCTGCAGCTCGCGCCGACGCAGACGGCAGCGGAGGCGAAGCTCCAGGAAGGTGGCTCCCTTCAGGATTATCTCGACCGCATCGAACGGCAAGCCATCCTCGAGGCGCTGCAAAGAACACGCTTCAACCGCACGGCGGCCGCCAGGCTGCTCGGTGTCACCTTCCGCTCCCTGCGTTATCGCATGGAGCGCCTGGGTCTGAACGAGTGAAGCGTGCCCGGCGGGCGGTGAGGGCGCCGCTGGCGGGCGCCCGCTTCGACGCACGGGGCTGGCTGACGGGGGTGCGCCACATGCCCTCGCCGAACTGCGACCAGCGCCCGGCGAGCATGCCGGTGCGGCTCGTGGTCGTCCATGCCATCAGCCTGCCGCCGGGCGAGTTCGGTGGCGACGCCGTCCTTCGGCTGTTCGCGAATTCCCTCGATCCCGACGAGCACCCCTGTTACCGGGACATCCACACCCTGCGCGTGTCCGCCCACTTCCTCATTCGCCGCAACGGCATGATCGTCCAGTTCGTCGCCTGCGACGACCGGGCCTGGCATGCCGGTGCGTCCTGCTGGAACGGAGCGGAGCGCTGCAATGATTTTTCCGTCGGCATAGAGCTCGAAGGGTGTGACACATTACCCTTCGATGCACGCCAGTATCCCGTTCTGGCGAAGCTCGTCGCGCTGCTCGGCGGTCGCTACCCGATCGCCGATGTCGTCGGCCACAGCGACATCGCGCCTGGCCGCAAGACCGATCCCGGGCCGCACTTCGATTGGGCGCTGCTGCGCCGCATGCTTGCATTGTCGTGACGGCGCAGGTCCGGCCGGGGCGCAGGCCGGCTTTGCGCAGATCGAATTGTGCGAGCTGCCATCGCTCAACTCTGCGCGCGATTCCATGCCGGCACGAACAACGGACGACGCGCGAGCGTCGCGTTGCCTGAGCGCACGCACGCAAGAATCGCGTGCGCGTGATAGCGAACTTTTCGCCGAAAGTCAAAAAACTCTTGCAACTTAAAATTTGGGGTACTAGAATTAGTCGCAGTAGTAGCCGGTGGTACTAGATATAGTATGTGGCACCGGGATGCATAAAACGGGGGCATTTCTGGACGACAGGCGGGAGTAACGAGAGGCGAAAGTTCTAGGTCGAACCAGAAAAACAAGACAACAAAAGAGCGAGACATACATGCACATTGCGAGCGATACCGTTTCCACAAATTCCCTTTCTCCCGATTCGCCCCCCGACAGTCTTTCCAGCAGCTCCCCGCACTTTTCTGAGTTCAAGCTCATTCGGCGCAACGGCGCCGTCGTCGCATTCGAGCCCGCCAAGATATCCATTGCCATGACCAAGGCCTTCCTGGCCGTGAGCGGCAATCAGGGGGCGGCGTCGGCGCGCATCCGCGATCTCGTCGCGCAGTTGTCCGATGCGGTGGTCGCTGCGCTCATCCGCAGGCAGCCGGCGGGCGGCACCTTCCATATTGAAGACGTACAGGATCAGGTCGAGCTGGCGTTGATGCGCTCGGGCGAGCACGATGTGGCGCGCGCCTACGTTCTGTACCGGGAAAAGCGTGCCGAGGAGCGGGCGCGCAAGGCGCGCGAACAGGCGGTGGTGGCGGCGGAGCCGGTGCTGCATGTGGTGGAGGCGGGCATGCGCCGGCCGCTGGACCGTGGCGCGCTGGTGGCGCTGGTCGACGCCGCGTGCGTCGGCTTGGGTGAGGCGGTTCGGCCTGCGCTGATCGTCGAGGCGACGCTCAAGAACCTGTACGACGGCGTGCCCATGCAGGAATTGCGCAAGTCGGCCATCCTGTCGGCGCGGGCGCTGATCGAGAAGGATCCGGCCTACAGTTATGTGACCGCCCGGCTTCTGCTGCATGTCATGCGTCACGAAATCCTGGGCGAGGAAGTGCCGCAGGCCGACATGGCGGAGCGCTATGCCGAGTACTTTCCGCGCTTCATCCGGCTCGGCATCGAGAACGAGCTGCTGGATCCCAGGCTGGCCCAGTTCGACCTTGCCCGGCTGGGGCAGGCGCTCGAGGCGGGACGCGACCTGCGATTCAACTATCTCGGACTGCAGACCCTTTACGATCGCTACTTCCTCCAGATCAAATCGGGGACGAACGAGCGCCGCATCGAACTGCCCCAGGCGTTCTTCATGCGCGTGGCCATGGGCCTCGCCCTCAACGAAATCGACCGCGAGGCGCGCGCCATCGAGTTCTACCACGTGTTGTCGAGCTTCGACTTTATGAGTTCGACGCCGACGCTGTTCAACTCCGGCACTCTGCGCTCGCAGTTGTCGAGCTGCTATCTGACGACGGTTTCCGACGACCTCGACAGCATCTTCGAGGCGATCAAGGAAAACGCGCTGCTTGCCAAGTATGCCGGCGGCTTGGGTAACGACTGGACGGCGGTGCGCGCGCTGGGCAGCCACATCAAAGGCACCAACGGCCGCTCCCAGGGTGTGGTGCCCTTTCTCAAGGTGGTCAATGACACGGCCGTCGCCGTGAACCAGGGCGGCAAGCGCAAGGGGGCGGTGTGCGCCTATCTGGAGTGCTGGCACCTGGATGCCGAGGAGTTTCTGGAGCTGCGCAAGAACACCGGCGACGATCGCCGGCGTACCCACGACATGAACACGGCCAACTGGATTCCCGACCTGTTCATGAAGCGGGTGATGGAGAACGGCGAATGGACGCTGTTCTCACCGGCCGACTGCCCGGATCTGCACGACAAGTACGGCAAGGCGTTCGAGGATGCCTACCGCGGCTACGAGGAGAAAGCAGCCCGCGGCGACATCAAGCTGTACAAGAAGATGCCCGCCGTGCAGCTCTGGCGCAAGATGCTGACGATGCTGTTCGAGACCGGGCATCCGTGGATCACCTTCAAGGACGCCTGCAACGTCCGCTCGCCCCAACAGCACGCGGGTACGGTGCACAGCTCCAACCTGTGCACGGAGATCACACTGAACACCTCGGATGCGGAGATCGCCGTGTGCAATCTGGGCTCGGTCAATCTTGCCGCCCACATCCGCGATGGCGCGCTCGACCACGCCAAGCTGCAACGCACGGTGTCCGCCGCCATGCGCATGCTCGACAACGTGATCGACATCAACTACTACGCGGTGGGCAAGGCCCGTGCCGCCAACCTGCGCCATCGCCCTGTCGGCTTGGGGCTGATGGGTTTTCAGGATTGCCTGCACGAGCTGCGCATTCCCTACGCCAGCGATGCGGCAGTGGACTTTGCCGATCGCTCCATGGAGGCGCTGGCCTACTACGCCTACTGGGCATCCACGGATCTGGCCGAGGAGCGCGGGTGCTACTCCAGCTTTAAGGGCAGCCTGTGGGACCGCGGCATCCTGCCGCAGGACAGCCTCGATCTGCTGGCGGACCAGCGCGGCGGCTATGTGGACGTCGACCGCTCGGCCACGATGGACTGGGAGGCACTGCGCCGGCGCATCCGGCAGCACGGCATGCGCAACTCGAACTGCCTGGCAATCGCGCCGACCGCGACCATTTCCAACATCATAGGGGTCGACGCGAGCATCGAGCCGACCTATCAGAACTTGTTCGTCAAGTCGAACCTGTCTGGCGAGTTCACTGTCGTCAATGAACACTTGGTGCGCGAGCTGAAGAGTCTCGGGCTCTGGGACGAGGTCATGGTCGCCGACCTCAAGTACTTCGACGGCTCGCTGGCGCGCATCGACCGCGTGCCGGTCGAAATCCGGCAGCTTTACGCCACGGCCTTCGAGATCGAGCCCAAGTGGCTGGTCGAAGCGGCGGCGCGGCGCCAAAAGTGGATCGACCAGGCCCAGTCGCTGAACATCTACATGGCCGGGGCTTCGGGCAAGAAGCTCGACGACACTTACAAGCTCGCCTGGCAGCGTGGCCTGAAGACGACCTATTACCTGCGCACTCTGGCGGCAAGCCATGCCGAGAAATCCACCGGCAAGGCCGGCGCGCTGAACGCCGTCCCGTCAGCCGGCGTGGGCGCCGGTGACGGCGCTGAACCGAGGTACTGCGCCATCGACAACCCGGACTGCGAGGCATGTCAATAAGCACCCAACAATGGAAAGGAGGAAGCCCGCGTGCTGAGCTTTGAGGACGATCGAGTGGGGATGGGATTGCGCAGCGCCGTGCCGGCGTTCATGCCCGTTGCGCCGTCCGTGCCCCGCGTCGAGCGTGCGCCCACCGGCGAGGGCGCCGGACTGCGCCGCGTGCGCGCCGAGGACAAGCGCATTATCAACGGCCAGACCGACGTCAATCAGCTTGTTCCCTTCAAGTACAAATGGGCTTGGGAAAAGTATCTCGCTGCCTGCGCCAACCATTGGATGCCGCAGGAGATCAACATGCAGCGCGACATCGAACTGTGGAAGAGCCCGACCGGCCTGACCGCGGACGAGCGCCGGCTGATCAAGCGCAACCTCGGTTTCTTCGTCACCGCTGACAGCCTGGCTGCCAACAACATCGTGCTCGGCACGTACCGGCAGATCACTGCCCCCGAGTGTCGGCAGTACCTGTTACGCCAGGCTTTCGAGGAGGCCATTCACACCCACGCCTACCAGTACATCGTCGAGAGCCTGGGCCTGGACGAGGGCGAGATCTTCAACGCCTACCACGAGATTCCCAGCATCCGCGACAAGGACGAGTTTCTCATCCCTTTCATCGACACGCTCACGGACCCGTCTTTCAAGACCGGCTCGCCCGAGAACGACCAAAAACTGCTCAAGAGCCTGATTGTGTTCGCGTGCCTGATGGAGGGGCTTTTCTTCTACGTCGGCTTCGTGCAGATCCTTGCCCTCGGACGGCAGAACAAGATGACGGGCGCGGCCGAGCAGTATCAGTACATCCTGCGCGACGAGTCGATGCATTGCAATTTCGGCATCGACGTCATCAACCAGATCAAGATGGAGAACCCGCATCTGTGGACGGCGGCGTTCCGCAACGAGCTGATGGGTCTGGTGCGCACCGCCGTGGAACTGGAGTATCGCTACGCCGAGGACACCATGCCCAGAGGTGTGCTCGGGCTGAATGCAGCCATGTTCAAGGAGTATCTGCGCTACATCGCCAACCGGCGCTGCCAGCAGATCGGCTTGGAAGTGTTGTTCCACGGGGCGGAAAACCCTTTTCCGTGGATGAGCGAAATGATCGACTTGAAGAAGGAGCGCAACTTCTTCGAAACGCGCGTCATCGAGTATCAGACGGGAGGCGCGCTAAGTTGGGATTGAGAGCCTATAACAGGAATGAAACCATTCGCGCCGCAACCAACGGCAGGGCATAGGTGCGAATCGCAATTCCAGGTTCATAGGTTCTGGTGCTGCCGCGAGGCGCGAGGGCGCCGCGGATAGCCGCTTACTGAATTCGCTTGGAGCAGGGCGACACGCCTTGCAGCCTGCCCCTTCCGAGGCGTCGGTGCGTCGGAAGGGGGTGAGATGAGACGTGAAGAATTCAATGCGTCGAACGCGAGTCCGGCGCTTGAATAATCCGTGCTTGTTGAGACGGGTTGCAGTTGTTTGTGTTCATTCCTGTTATTTTGTGAAGGAGGTAAGCAATGGCTGAAACCAAGAAAGCTGCGAAGAAACCCGCGGCGAAGAAACCTGCTGCAAAGAAAGCTACGGCCAAGAAGCCGGCGGCGAAGAAGGCAACGGCGAAGAAGCCGGTTGCGAAGAAAGCCGCGAATCCGGGCACGAAGAAGCCCGCGGCGAAGAAGGCTGCAGCGAAGCCCGCAGCGAAGAAAGCGACGGCG